>CAJDXA010000023.1_pt2 | contig 11849 bp, 10 predicted proteins | sample 7391711 | NCBI WGS metagenome assembly CAJDXA01 (sample SAMEA7055748, study PRJEB34461) | soil metagenome | biome: terrestrial ecosystem; feature: Peninsula; material: soil | place: Antarctica | collected 2016
ATGAAAGCGATCTGACCGGATTTCATGGAAGGTTTGTTTACATTTCCCAGGTCATATTCCTCTTGACTAAACTCAATGATCGGATACTTACCCGATTGATCATTTGAACCCTGGTCATTCTCACTGGTTCGATCACGGACTTTACGGGTTGCCCGCTTAACGGGTACTGCAGTTGGTCCGGCTATAATTTTGAATTCGGTTCTTCGGTTAAGCTGATGTTCCTCTTCACTGCAATTCACGCCATTGGTACAGTGATTAAGAATCTTGGTTTCACCGTAACCTACAGCATCTACCCGTCCAGGGTCAATACCACGTTTAACCAGATAGTCTTTAGCTGAATTCGCACGTCTTTGCGAAAGAGCCAGGTTGTAAGAATCAGATCCACGGCTATCGGTATGAGAAGAAAGTTCAATGACCATATTGGGATATTCAGAGAGAAGATCATACAGATAATCCAAATCCTCCTCTGCTTCTATCTTGATCTTATCATCATCAAAATCATAATAAATATTTTTCAGCCGAATAGGTTCGTTGAGTGAAATGGTTTCTTCCACTTCATTTTCTTCTGGCGATTTCTTGAGGCGAAAGGTTCCTCTAAAATCCTTAGACTCTAACACACCAACAGTAGTAAAAGCTACTGTGTCGGATTGATAACCTTCATGGCTTACTACCACTTGATATGCTTTATCTGCATCTATGGAAAAAGTGAATTCGTTTCCTTTTCCATTGAATTGGATATCGGGAGATCCCCATTCATTTTGTTCTACAGGAAAAACAGCGATACTGGCCTCTTTAAGTGGTTCTTCTCCTTCCATTACGTTAGCAAGTAATCGTATGATAATAGTCTTATCTTCCAATTGAAAAATATCATCACAGCAAGTAGAACTTTGAACAGAACGTGTTCCCTCACGATTGGAAACCAGATAACCATTAATCTGGTCGCCTGATGGAAAATAAAACTTCTCATCCAATGTAGAATTGATCCCCTTACCCATATTCTCTATTCGCGTCCATGAATCTCCGGTCCACAATGCACTATATATATCATACCCTCCAATACTCGGATGTCCGTTGCTGCTAAAATACAAGGTATTACTTGAAAATATAGGGCTGATCTCATCACCGGGTGTATTTATTCCTGCACCTACAGGAACGACTTTACCCACCTGGGTAGCCGACTCCAGTGGAGCATAGAAAATGTCAAAACCTCCTTCGCCTGTTCCGTTATAAGAAAAAAACAAAACCTCCTGACCCAACAAAGTCCCGGTAGAAGGATTTTTTACTATCCCAAGCTCGGGCAGTCCTTCCACTTTTTTCGGACTAGACCATCCTCTGCCACTTGAAGTGGAATAATATATCTCGCTCTTATCCAGCTTATTACCGTGTAATAAAAAATAAGTAAAATACAAAGAACGTCCATCTGGGGATACAAACACATTACCGATATGGCCCTTTTCTCCTACTTTGATATCATCTACCGCTGTAGCGCGGCGCGTAAACTGGCCTTTATTATTCAACTTAGCAGTAAATATCTTGGCCTGTGTATTAATATCGTCAGCTTCAGTCTCGATAATCTTATTCTCTCCAAAAGAAATAAAATACAAGTCACCACCTGCAATAGGGATGGGTGTCGCCTCCGAATTACGTGTATTGACCATAGTACCCACATTCACTACAGCAATATTGGCCGGGCGAACCATGGATTCAGCCATGGTGATACCCTTCATTTCCACTTGAGCAACACGCCGAATCGAATCCGTATAACTTCCTTTCAATATTTCCTGTAGCTGGATCGCAGACAGATCATATTTACCATTCATTTTAAGAGCTTGAGCAAATTGCAGCCTGGCCAGCGGATAAGTATTCTCTTTATCCCGCTCAATAAGCCTGTCCAACCATCGTTCGGCTCGCTTGTAATCTCTTACCGTAAAGTACAATCCGGCTAATCTGTCCAGATATTTATTCTGACGATCTTCCCGGTAGACCTCATTGTACCATTCCAGTGCATTATAGTAATCATGATTCTTATAGGCGGTATCAGCCGCTTCCAATTTGAATCGGAAAGGTATCTCCTTAAGCGGTTGTCCACTCAACCATACCGTTGAACTGAGAAATAGAAAGACAAATCCTAATCTTATGTATATCATGTATATATCTGTTAAAATGGAGGGCATAAAATGACTTCCTTCACCTTTGGTCTCTTATATATTTTACCAATGTACGACATCCCTATTTCAAAACTCTGGGCCGGGACTAAAGGATCGGTGTTAAGGTCATATCCAATCCCGACACGCCATCCTTGGTAATCAACTCCGGCAAGAACCTGCACCGCACGTCCTAGTCTGTATCCCAAACCTCCGACCAAACGTAAATTCTTTTCCTCATCCAGTGTATAAGCCAGCCGGGCTTGGCCATATCCCAGGTTTTGCCCTTCCTTAATCTGATACACTATGGCAGGTTCGACTGCCAGATCCGCACCCAATGAAAAGCTTCCTTCTGCATGAATATTGTATTCCTGGATTTCTTTTTCATTTCCCGAATTGGTCAATTGATACTTTAAAGGAAGCAGGTTTTGTGCAGAGAATCCAAACCGGAGCTGATCTGTTTTATTCACTGTTGCAGTATACAACATACCAGCGCCAAAAACAGTTCCTCCGCTCGATTCCAATGAAAGATTACCCAGTCCTGCATCCTGATTCTCGAAGACAAAATCATTAATATTCCCCAGTTTCCTCGTCTTTGACCCTCCATTCAATCCCAATGTTAAAACGTTCTTTTGAGTCTTATCCAGCGCAAGATGGTACGACAGAAATCCATTGAATCCGGTCGTAGCCAATTTTCCTGCACCCGCTCTGTCCTGGTAGAAGTTCGCGCCTACGCCAATCCAATCCTGCTCACGGAAAGCTACCCCGAGAGGTGCGTCAACCGAAATCGAAGGCGTCGAAAGGAGCCATTGTAAGATCCACTATTAGCGGGGTTCAATAAAAGAGGCTGAAAATCGTATCGGGAAAAGTGTATGTTTTGAGCCTGGGAACTGCCCATAAACATGAATAGTGAAAAAACGATAATGTGTAAAATTCTATGGTGCATAGATCCGTTTATATTACTCAGAATTCAAATATAGTATTTTAGGATTGTATTGGAAGAATGAATACAGGTTTTAACCCAATAATTTTATCCTCCATTACGTCCTCATTCTCTATTCATGACTCGCATCAAGAGCAGGACGTACTCCTCCATACTCCAATAACAGCTTACGGGCCTCTTCGTATGAAATGTCAAGCTCTTTTTGAATCATACGACTACCCCGGTCAATGAGCTTATTATTGCTCAACTGCATATCAACCATTTTATTCCCTTTTACTCTTCCCAAACCGATCATAACACAAGTACTGATCATATTGAGAACCATTTTCTGGGAAGTTCCGGATTTCATCCGTGTACTCCCAGTCACCATTTCAGGCCCAACGATGATCTCGATGGGAAAATCGCTATTTTCGGCAAGGGGAGATCCTGGATTGTTAGTTATACAACCTGTCACAATGCCTCGTTCACGGCAGTCTTTCAGACCATATACTACGTAAGGTGTGGTACCACTTGCTGCAATTCCAATAACGGTATCAAGTGGGGTGAGATCATATTCACCCAAATCTTTCCACGCCTGCTCTTCATCGTCTTCGGCATATTCTGTTGGAAACTTAATGGCCTTATCTCCTCCTGCAATCAAACCGACCACCCAACCCTGGGGCACTCCAAAAGTAGGTGGGCACTCAGAGGCATCAAGGATACCCAATCGACCCGAGGTGCCTGCTCCGATATAGAACAAACGCCCTCCGCTTTTCATTTTTTCAATGACATGTTCAACGAGAATTTCGATTTTGTCTAAAATCTTACTGATGGCTTCCGGCACCTTGCGATCTTCCTCATTCATTATATGAAGCAACTCGGACACCGGTTTCTTTTCCAGGTCATCGTAGGCCGAAGTCTTTTCAGTTATTTTATTCATTTTCGCTATCTGTATTATCTCGTCATCATCACTCACAAACCGTGGAATTAAGATCTTGCCTTCGATTAACGAAATCGTACAATTTTCAAATTAATCTATTCCTGTAGCAAACCAACAAAATAATTCTTAATTTCCACACAAAGATAGATAGATAATATGAAACCAAATACCGGCTTTACTTATCAACTGAAGTTGATTTAAGAATAACAAACCAGTCTGAATGGCAGCCAAAAAAAATTCCCACTCGTATGAGCGGGAATTTAAGTTAATTGAAAACACTTCATGGTCTTAGAACTTGTCTGGTAAAACTAAAACTAGAACTAGAACTAAATTTTGAACCTCGGAGCTGGGTTAGGTATCAAAGAATTCTGCTCAGAGTATTTAAACGCTTCAACCGATATAATGTTAATTCGAGTATATATATTACAATGAACATCCATACACGGGCAATTAGTTCTCTCAAACCGGAATATTTTTAGATCCGCACCGGGAACCTGGTCTACAGATGGCCACCATCTACTTTCAAATCAAGCATATATATAGGGAATTCATGAGTCATACAACTTAATCAGGCTGAACATACATCATACAAGATCCAGATCTAATAAATTTCACTATATTAGTCTGACAATTCAATAGCTAATGGAAATCAATCTGATATACTGGGCAATCCCGGCATTCGTACTGTTATTATTGATTGAGATCATAATCAATAGCTATGATCACCGGGATTTGTACGAGACGAAGGATACCTTCTCCAGTCTCGCGATGGGCATAGGGAACGTTGTGATCGGATTATGGGGCAAAACCTTGGTCTTTGCAACCTATTACCTCATTTATCAATTCCGGCTGTTTACATTTGGCTGGGAATGGTACATCTGGATCCTGGCTTTCTTTGCGGACGACATATCCTATTACTGGTTTCACCGAAAAAGCCATGAAATACGGTTTTTTTGGGCATCACATGTTGTCCACCATACTTCCCAAAAATATAATCTTTCAACCGCACTACGCCAGACGTGGACAGGAAATCTAACAGGCGCATTTCTCTTCTGGATCTGGATGCCATTTCTGGGGTTTCATCCGATAATGGTAATGACTATGCAGGCTGTCAGCCTCATTTATCAGTTCTGGATTCATACAGAAACGATCGGTAAACTGCCGCCCCCCATAGAATATATTTTCAATACTCCTTCTCATCATCGCGTACATCATGGATCCAATCCTGAGTACATTGATAAAAACCACGCAGGAGTTCTTATCATATGGGATCGTATTTTCGGCACTTTCCAACCAGAAACTTTCCGGCCAACGTATGGAATAACCAAAAATATTACCACTTACAATCCTGTGAGGATTGCTTTTCATGAATGGAAAGATATCTGGCGAGATATCCGTCAATCAGATTCGGCGGGTCAGGCATTGAAATTCACTTTCGGAAGGCCCGGATGGAAACCACCGTCAAGCGGATCCGGGGATAAAGAAGCTCCATTCAAATAACAAAAGAAAAACAATCGAAGCCTAATATTTTACAGCGAAAAACAGACAGGAATACTTCCATATCATTATCAGATGTAATAACTTGGGGTTGAACTTCAGAATAAAAACATGAATTCCGAAAGCATTTCAAATTCCCATATACTACCTGGAGAGATTTGCGATTTTTCTTCCGGTGGCGCGATATTCCTATTTCTAGAATATCCCGGGAAAACAATCGATCTGCTGAATCAAATAACCCACCATATCCAGAAGATGGATTTGGGAATTTTGAACAAAATTGAAAAAAGACTGGATCTTCAGCTAAGATCAGCCTCCTGGGATGTGCAAGGCAATGTTTGTTTTGCAGATGACCCCGATCTTCGGCCAGAATACCGCACAAATTTCCATGCCATGGATCTTTGGGATTACTACTATGCCGTATGGCACAGTCAGCAGTATTGGAATAGCATACCTGGGAAAAACGGAAATCTCCCACTCCCCCACCCTGACTATTTTTGGAGAACAATCCGTTTTGGAACCAGGCTCAGAGAAATTCATTTACTAAAAACAGGGCATCCTACACACAAAATTACTTTATCTGATTCAGAAAACAAGGTCGTACAACCCATGGAAGTCCGATTTGTAAAAGCAGCTAATGTAGATACAGAAGGACGATTATTCCTGAATGACAATTTATATCTAGATCATATATCCCGGCTAGCATGGGAATACCAACTGGCTGGGGTCGAACCACTACCACGTTGGTTCAAAGAACATATGAACGAACCAGTTTCCTCACATGATCTTGAAATTTTAGCCGGTATAATAGAATCCGTCGAAGAAACTTATTCCATCCAAACCATCTTAGATCATATTTTAACCATATAATATCCACCATAGCTTTGGCAATTACGATTAAGAATTCTAATTGTGAGAACTCCGCCAGAGAGTGCCCATTGCGTCAGGATGAATCAGTTTTAATTGTTAGGATTTATTGAACCTCAGGTGCTTTACAGGGTGTGTAATACACGAAATAATTTATTTTTTTCAGTAAATTTTTAACCTGATAGGTTTTGTAATCAGTTGACTAATAATCTGATGTACCTGATGGTAAATACTTGTTTAATCTGCAAATCAGAAACCTGTCAGGCTTTACACATTCTCTGAATACCCGGGTTGCTTTATAAATATCGTTCTCATATAATCTCTGAAACCTTCAGTCAATAATAATAGGGTTCAGCTATCAATTAGAAGTGCATTAATAGCTAAGCCTATTATTATTTTTCCTTTTACGCTCCGATCATACTTTCGCCGAAAGGCTATTGCAGAGCTCCTGCCCCCAGCAGTACAGGTCACAAAGATCCCAATTACGATAGATAGAATTGATAAACCCTGTCCACTAAAAGTGTCCTAAAATCAAGAATTATCTTGTCACCGTTCCAGTAGGATTAGATTCAGCGGCATTGTTCTTCATATTATATAACATATGCTCCGTCGCAGGATTGGCTACATCCGACATTAAAGGTTTGAGCAGGAAGGGTCCGGGCCCATTATCTGGATCAGGCTCTACAGATATGACAATCTTAGCTCCCGAAAGATCAAGAGGAAAAGTCAATCCGGCAGGTGCATTCACAAGAAAATCTTCTCCCGGAAACGGAGGTCCATCGGCCTCAGAACCACTGTAAACAGATGATGCGTCAGCAGAAGTAACCGAGCTGAATTTTCCGGTAGAAACGGGAATGTCATTGATCACAGCCCAACCTTCATATTGCCAGCCTTTCGCCAGCTCAGGCAATTCCAGACCTCTTCCCGGACCATTGGCGGGATCCAGCCACCATACACCGCTTTTCTCATTCGTGGTTGTATTCCCATCTGTGGGCGTAGCCAGGATGTACTTACCGGATGCGTTACTAAAATTTGTTCCTATCGCTGCACCATGATCCACTGTCAGATTAGCAGAAGAACCCGAAAAATTCCCAGCCATTAAATGCACAGCACTAGGACTGGCATCATTGTCAGGACTTGGTTCTATCGTCAGTATAAATGCCGTTGCTTTATCCAGATTCTCTGGATTCAACTCAAATTGAGATTTTGACAATCCACCATTACCATCTACGTTAAAAGTGCCGGTTGACAGAGGTGTTCCATCCACCATAATCCAGCCCTCATAAGCATAGTCATTCCCCAGATCTTCAAGTCCTTTTATATCTAAATTGAGTATTTTGGTGTCAATCTTATCATCGTCTTTATCTTTATCGCAACTGACCATCATAAAGGCCAATCCTGTAAGTACCATAAACAAGATCATTGATTTTCTCATATATAAACAATATTTAAATGAATAATAAACCCTATGTTAATAAATGGATTCGTTAGATACAATACTCGCACTGTGCAATTCATAAAACGGCTCGCTATAAATATAATTGCTTTCGCAAATGTTAATACAGTAAAAATTTATGAAAAACACAGCGATTGCGCGGGGAAAGGTCTAGATAATAAAAGAAGAGCTCGTAGATATTTTCAACGAATCAATGCGTCCAGATATTCATCCACATACTTGTCGATGTCCTTTCTATTGTACTGCATAACCCACCTCGGATGGGGTAACGCAACGATACGTTCAAACCATCCCTGCCGCTGATTCAATTCTGAAAAATAACTGTAGTTTTTGCCTTTTCCTATGCAAATAGCCTGATCCGTATAGGCTCCAAACTGAATCTGTTTGCTGATGGAATCAATGACAAATGGTTCGACGGCATCCAATGTAATCTTGTCATCGTAATAATTATAGTTTTTATCGTTCTTCAGCAAACCTAATGGTAGAAGAGAGGAAATATAATGATGCCTGTAGAAAAGCAGTAATGCGCTACACCGATGTCTGGAACAACCTGACTGAAAAGGCCGGATACTGGGTTGATATGAAAGATCCTCCGAAACGACCCGGATTTATACCAAAAAGAAAAAGCCGCTTCTCGTTGTCTGAAAAGTAAGTGTTGAAAAAGGTGCTAAAACTAACTTGTGTATCCAACTGATCAAGGTTATTGATCCATTCAATACCAGGAGGTAGATCCTGAGGAAGCCGAAGCTCATGATGAAAATCAACAACTCTGCTACCAAATGTTCTTTCATTATCTGAAATAGTCATACAACGTATTCCTGACGTTCCACCAAGGCAAAATAACCATTGTCCAGAGGAAGATATCCCTGATCGTAGCAAAAATAATAACTCTTCCCTGCTTTGGTTTTATACACATTGGTGTGATAGTTAAAATCGAATTTCATTTGTATAAGCTGATTTTTATGTACGGTGGCTTTACCCTCCGGATTGAGTTCTTTCAGTATCCGTCGGTTCTTACCAAGGGTTCTGTTAATCTTACGCATTAAATTATTGGTATTCCTGTTCAATGCATTGTAATAACTCGAACGGCAATCGGCATCACAGAATTTCTTATCCGCCCGACCCATCAAAAGTTTTTCACAATATGTGCAAGTTTTTTGTGCACTCATCACCGGTAGATTCACTTGGCCTGTTCACAATATACAAAATGTTGATGGTAAAAGCATTCTTTAGTTGGTAGACGGTATTCAAAAGGTTATTGGTTATCATGTTACCAGGTTATTCGGTTATTGTTTTTCCCTGTCAATTCCCCATTAATCCATATCCATTCAATCCAGGAGTATTCACTACGTAAATTCGGAATTGTCCATTGTCAAGTCTCCATTATCAATTGATTAATCTCCATTGTCAATTGATTTGATCACGCGAGCAGGATTACCCGCTGCCATTACACCAGCCGGAACATCGCGAGTCACTACACTACCGGAACCAATGACTGCGCGTGCACCAATTCTAATTCCTGGATTTACGATAACTCCCCCACCCAACCATACATCATCTTCAATTATGATGGGTTTAGCAAATTCCAGCCCACTGTTTCTCCTGGTGTGATCGAGGGGATGTGTAGCCGTGAATAACTTAACAGACGGTGCGATCATGACCCTATCGCCAATATGAATAGGAGCTGAATCGAGAAATATGCAGTCAAAATTCACATAGACATGATCACCCCAGAAGATGTTGAATCCATAATCACAGGTGAATGGTTGTTCGATAAATAATTCCATACCCACTTTGCCGAAAAAATCGGTATAAAGCTCTCTCTTCTCATTCCAATTCTCATAGGGAATGGCTCTAAACTGGTTGATGATTTGCCGGGCAAATATGCGTTTTCCTGCCAATTCCGGATCAATAGGATCATAGTATTTGCCTGTGATCATTTTTTGCAATTCGGATGGTGGTCTGGTATTCATGATTTACAATACAAGTTATAGATTGCAGCTAATATATACAATTATAGAGTATCAAGTAATAATGACCAACCTACACTAATCACAAAGCGAGCGAAATATATAATTCCAAATATTAATTTGTTTCAGGGCTGATTCGCTGTGTTTATCAAAACATTTCTTTCAAACTTGACCCTTCGCTGAAATTATTGTACTTTTGCGCGCTTATTTCAAGATTGAAACAACTCAGGCAAGCAAATAGTATGCGATACCAACTCTTCGATTTTTCTCTTAAAGTAGACTACAAAACTGAAATTCTTTCCGGACTTACAGTAGCATTAGCCCTGGTGCCAGAAGCGGTGGCATTTGCTATGATTGCAGGTCTTTCTCCACTGACCGGTTTGTATGCTGCGTTTGTCATGGGACTCGTAACGTCTATCTTCGGTGGCAGACCCGGAATGATATCAGGTGCAACAGGCGCTGTTGCAGTAGTGATTGCAGCTCTTGCTGTATCTCATGGGGTCGAATACATCTTTGCAACCGTCGTATTGGCAGGAGTCATACAAATCCTGGCTGGTGTATTTAAGCTGGGGAAACTGATGCGACTGGTTCCTCAACCTGCCATATATGGATTTGTAAACGGATTAGCCATCATTATATTTATGTCCCAACTCGATCAATTTAAAGTAGCCATATTGGTGGTATTCGCCCTGGTGATTGCCTTTGGTATAGATACAAGAACGGTAGGTGATATTGCCTCCATCCAGGGAAGTTTCCCTCCTTTCCATATTCCGAAAGTACCCTTCTCCATGGAGACATTGGTTGTGATTTTCCCCTATGCAGCTATCATGGCCGGTGTTGGGCTCATCGAGAGTTTGCTGACACTCAATATCATCGATGAGATGACCGAGACACGCGGCAAAAGCAATAAAGAGGCCATTGCACAAGGAACTGCCAATATTGTTTCAGGGTTTTTCTCCGGGATGGGTGGATGCGCCATGATAGGTCAAAGTATGATTAACATTTCTTCTGGAGCTCGTGCCCGGCTTTCAGGAATCGTAGCTTCTGTTATGCTGCTTGTGTTTATCATGTTTGGCTCCGGTCTAATCGAACTACTCCCAATGGCCGCATTAACTGGTGTTATGATCATGGTATCCATAGGCACATTTGAGTGGGCAAGCTTTAAAACCTTTCGACGTATGCCCTCGTCTGACATATTTGTGATGGTAGCAGTTACACTTATCACCGTATTTCTGCACAATCTCGCACTGGCAGTAATTGTCGGCATTATCATCTCGGCACTTGTTTTTGCCTGGGACAATGCAAAGCGAATACGAGCCCGAAAACGATATGATGAAAATGGCGTAAAACATTATGAGTTATATGGTCCCCTGTTTTTTGGATCGATTGCGGTGTTCAATGAAAAATTTGATGTGTTAAATGATCCGGACGAAATCATTATCGACTTCAAGGAAAGCCGCGTAGCAGATATGTCAGCCATTGAAGCACTTAACAAAATCACCGACCGCTACTACAAAGTAGGGAAGAAAGTACACCTTAAGCACCTTAGTCCCGATTGCAGGAACCTACTCAAACGTGCAGAAGAGATCATTGTCGTCAATGTTCTGGAGGATCCGGATTATAAGGTCATGGTCAATGAAATACCGAGATCAAAAGGGTAAATCTTGATTCTGCTCCGGAAAGTCATTTATATAGATCTGTACCCCGTGCGTCCTAAACGTTATCGAGATTCGGGGGTAATAATCGTATCGGATATATTGACACTTCGTCATTAAAATACGTGATATTTAAGGCATAAGCCTAATATTAATTCCACATTAAATCCCCGATCTAAACAGGCTGTGTGAAAACTAAGTAGTGAATTGCCACGGGCTTCAGTCCGTGGACTCGGACCTAGTGCACACGGAACTAAATACCTTATACTATTCTAAGATTTTCAAAATCTGGTATTTAAACGTCGTGGAAAGGATCTACCAGAAAGGAATGTCCTGGAGGGACATTGGTAAATTAGCGATGGGTCCCGACCTTTGGTTGGGATCGTATCTGTAGAATA
>CAJDXA010000046.1_pt1 | contig 11765 bp, 9 predicted proteins | sample 7391711 | NCBI WGS metagenome assembly CAJDXA01 (sample SAMEA7055748, study PRJEB34461) | soil metagenome | biome: terrestrial ecosystem; feature: Peninsula; material: soil | place: Antarctica | collected 2016
CATTAATTGCTAAGTATTTAAGGGCTAAAGCCCAATTTGCAGCACTTACTATTCCCCGGGTTGAAACCCGGGGCAAAACAGCGCTAAACAAATACGAAGCCCGTGGCAATTCAACTACTTCGTTTTCACACACCCTGTGAAGGCACGGGGCAAGAAGGCGCTAAACACATACCCAGCTCTGGCCTTAGTTGTCGGGCTCTTTGCTACGAAGGTTTGCCCAAATAATGGAGCTGGAGCTCCATTCAACCCAGGATCTTGGGACGCTAAACACATGCGGGAACATGTTCCCCTAGACTCAAGTGTTTTTTATATTGAAAGCGAATGGATTATTCAGTATATATGTGCCCTTTTCCATCAAATTTCGGTAGAATCTTCGGGTCCAGACAGACTCGGATCGGGTTGGCAGGATCAAGTTTTTTGACTATATTCCTTGCTGTGTCAAAACTGCCATCCTATCCCTATCCCACCGTAGAGCCAATGGAAGCTTTTTGTTTTTACAGCAGATATCTTACCAGAAAAACTACCTCTGAATTCAATGTAGTTCTCATATGCGGGTGTCCAGCCAATGGAAAATACCCATCGTTTATTTTTGGTATAATGTCGGTATCCTATCCGTGGAAATACAATGTGCGAATACTCATGACATTGCGGTAGTTTAGGCTCACACTCTGTGATATCAAACCAATAAACAAATAAATAGCCCAATCCTGCCTCCAGTCTATTTCGGCCACTGCCTATAATCACTTTTGGTTCGATGTTTCCACTGATCATGCTATCATCAGCTATATTTAGTATATGGCGGAACTGCCCAAAGTAACTACCTCCAGCTTTGAGCCAAAATTGCGTAGTGCCTTTTTGCATGATGAATCTGCTGTAATTTAGTGAATAGGGTATACCGGAACCCAGGATTTCACCCGAGATCTCATTGCGATAAGAGGGATGATCATTTACTTGCTGAGCACTCAAAGTTGGGGAAAATAACGCCATCCAGATAATAAACATTCCATAAATATTTATCATTTTCATAATTGATAATTTTGAGTTCATTACTTAATATCCAGATCCTCAAGCCGGGTCGTAAAGCGACCCTCCGTGAATCGTATGGTGTCTGCCATCCAATCATGAACGTGCTCGTCTCCCGTAAAGTAATAACTCACCTGAAATTCCCCGCTGATGGTCAGATTTTCCGGATCCCAGTTCGTCACAACCATATAGTTGTACTCTTCCGGTATAACTTTATATGAATCGCCTATCACGTCGCCACCTATCAGTGAAGAGTAATACGTTCCTACGCACCTAAGCGGTTCAGGGAAAAATATATTAGAATAACCAACGCATAACGTATCCTCAATTTTAGTTTCAGGCTTCTGAATCACAAATCCTATCATTTCCTCCTTCCTTATTGTATAATTTACCTTAGAGTTCAAATACACAAAACAATGCCTTATATCATCCAATATATAAGTCTCGCCCCATATGCGCAGGTTTTTGGATTCACCATTCCTGAGTATGGATACTTCTCCCCAGTTTGGAAAATGATCAGGGGGCGGTGTGGCTTTTTCACAAGATGTCATCACGCCTACTAGTCCAATGAATAAGACCCAAATTATATTGATATGACCTTTCATTGTATGATAACTTTCTTGGTGATTGATTGATCTTTCCAGATAATCCTTAGAAAATACATTCCGGATGTAAGACTTGGTACAGCTTTGGAAATATTCATACTTCTTTTTTGGAAGTTACCTTCAGAAAGCGTATAGATATTTCTCCCAAGCTGATCCATCAATACTACCGAAACACGACCTTCCTCAGGTATTTTAAGAGTATAGGATATTTTGTTATCAGATACCGGATTTGGGCTTACCAAGACATTAAAATCTTTGGAAATATTTAGATTTAATTCTTCCATTCTAAAAAATGGAACGGGACTGCTGATCTGATTGGGGATATCTAAATTGTTCGTAAAATGGAAATCTGTCGCTGTTCGCCCATCCGAGCAAGTGGTTGTTATCCGAAGATATAGGTCCTCATCAAACGGCATTGGTGCAGTTTTACATATTTGAAAATTCCAGGGAGAATAATTAAAGCCATCCGTACTATATTCCCAAGCATAAAAGGTAACATTGTTGCAGTTGGAAACCGAAGCACACCAGGTATAGGTGCCGGTATTGTAGGCCTCATAAGGTCCGTTTATGGTAACTGTCATAGGAGGTGGAGGGTCGCCTCTAAGGTTGCCTACGCCACAGCGGTTGTTATTCACTCGTCGGGCATTATCAGAATTAGTTACACCTGTAGGTTTGTTCTTAAAATCAACGTTTGGATTAGAAAAGTAACCGATAAAGGATCTCATGCTCGTGCAACCTCGCATCACGGTCCAACGATCTTTTTTGAATGGCCAAACACCTGTTTCAAAATGATGAGCATGGGCAAAATCGGAATTAAAATCACATGCAGTACATTCTAATAGATTACAAGATGCAGATTGATGTCGGGCTCCATATAGATGCCCTACTTCATGCACAAAAGTGAGTTCATTGGTAGCCACATTTTCATTAACCACAGCAAAAGCATTTGGTGGTCCAAATCCTTGTGCTATTCCCACAGTACCAGTATTATACCTTTCAGTAATCAATACTACCAAATCTGCAAAATGATCATCTCGCTCATCTGCTGCTACCGTAATGAGCTGATTGAGAGCCTGTTGTATTGAGTCGGGTTCATTAAATCCATCCAATATTTCTACACCTGCTAAAGTAGCACTGATATTCAAATCGGAATTGTCAAAAACATCATTAAGCTGACCAATGGCGACTTGTGCCAATTGTCGGACACCATTAAATCCTCCCAAAGCTGTTTCGGCAGCAGGGGAAGCCACAACCAAAATACGTGGATCCGAACATCCTCTGATCTCTATCTGTTGTTCGTCCCATTGAATATCATGATCTATTTCTGCTGCATCACCCATGTCACATTGATTCCCTATCATGGCCTCCTTATTGACTTCCAGTAAGATACTGATGCCGGGTTTGAGTGAAAACAACTGATAAGATTGATCATCAATTCGGATCTGACCAAATACTTCTCCTTCTTTTGCAATCAAAATCACCGTTCCTTCATGTTCGTTCTCAAAATCGCCCTTCCAGGTGTAGTCTTCCAGACTATATGCTTCTATTTTCCTGGCTTTAGCCATTGGATTTCCTTTGATTCCCGGAAGATAAAATGGAATCCTTTTGCCCTTTTGGAACTTGGATATATCAGCAGTATGGACCAATGTCACTGATTTATAAGTGTGGGTGTTTTCCTTGAAATTCTGTAATTTATCTATTTCATCTTTTTGCAGTGTAACCTGCATATCTTCTGCTGGTGACAGAAATGGGCCAGAATCTGTGGTTTGTCCATTGCCAATGAATGAAGCCGTCAAGAATAGAATGAACAATAACGCGGTCTTTTGAACAATCAATTCCTTGCAAAACCGATTCCATAGTGTAAATGAATTAATGTGTTGCTGTGTGAATGTGTAAGCTTTCATGCCATAAAGTTTAAAATTAATAAAATTATTTTCGAGCAATTCATTTTTTATCTTGTTATGCTTTTCTCATTAGGTGATGAAATTAAGATCTAATTAATCTCTACTTTTATGGTAAGACTCCACCAGGAACGTAAAAGTCAGTGGAAAACTTAATTTAACGTATGGTTAACAATTGTTTTTCTTTGATCAGAATGCATACTGTGCTGAATATAGTCTATAATCTCTAAGTAACTACCTTTGCGATACCATCCAGCTCACACCATTAATTTTGGCATTCTATATTAAACCCCTTCTTGGTATACCAATTGCTGTTGTAAATTCGTTCCATAATTTTTTATCTACAAATGTTAAATTCCATGATATCCAGGTTTATATCCACAGTGATTTTTCTTTTTATATTTTCTTTATCTTCTGTTACCCTTCATGCGCAAAAAGCTAATGACGATCCGATTCTTTTTTCGATAGGAGCTGATGACGTGCATTTATCGGAATTCACCTACGTATATGAGAAGAGTAACGGCCCGTCAGCTGATTACAGTGAGAAATCAATAGAGGAGTTTCTGGATTTATATCAAAAGTTCAAACTTAAGGTAGCTGATGCCCGTGCTCAGGGCATGGAAGACAATTCTCAGCTGGAGGCTGAGCTCGCCCAATACAGGGATCAGCTTGCGAATAATTATATGTCGGATGCTGCCATGCTTGGGCGGTTGACGAAGGAATTGCATGACCGCATGCAGTGGGATATTGACGTAAGCCACATCGTTCAGATGGTAGAACCTAATTCTCCTGAAAGTGTAAAAATAAACGCACTGAAAGTTCTCGAAGAAGCCAAGATGGCTCTGGCATCAGGTGTGGATTTCTCTGCTGTAGCTAAAAAGTACTCTCAGGACCGTTCAGTCTCGGAAAATGGTGGGCATCTTGGATATCGCCGGGCTAAATTGCCTGATGGCTTTTATGAACTCGAAACAGTTATTTACAATACGCCTGATGGCGAAGTGGGCGGTCCGGTCCTTTCCAGCCTGGGATATCACCTGGTCAAGGTGAACGGACGACAACCGGATCCAGGCACGATTGAGGTGGCTCATATCCTGATTCGGAAACCAAGAGAAGGAGATGACGATTCATCAAAACAGGTCATTGACCGCGTATATGCGAAGTTGAAAAATGGATCTGATTTTGGTGAAATGGCTGAGGAATACAGTGATGATAAAAACAATAATCGTCAGAATGGATATTTGGGAAAGTTTAAAACAGGCACGTACGATCCTGTCTTTGAGAAAGCAGCCTTTGCCATATCCGAAGATGGAGCGTTTTCTCTCCCTATTCAAACCGAGTTCGGATGGCATATTATTCAGCGATTATCACTGGATAAAATGAAAGATTATAGCACGGAAAAGAGAATGCTTGAGGACCTGGTGCGCAATGACAGTCGGTATGAACTGGCGCAGGAAGCTTTGATTGAGCGGGTCAAAAATGAAGAAAACTTCCAGAAAATGGATGTTTCCAATGAAGATCTATTGAACACCCTCTCCAAGAGTGTATTTCGTAGTGATTGGCATGTTCCACAGTCATATGAAAACCGGGATCTTTTTCAGATCAACAACAAAACCTATAACCTTGAAGATTTTATTCATTATCTGACTGAAAACATCGATGTTCGTTATCAACGCAGACTGGTGCAGGATACAGAGGCTGAAATGGGTAATATACTGGACAAGTATATCAATCATGAGCTGCTCGAATATGAAAAAGAACATTTGGAGGAGAAATATCCTGAGTTCCGGGAAATTATGCGGGAATACCGGGAAGGAATTATGTTATTTGAAATATCCAAAGATAAAATATGGGATCGTGCGGGACAGGATACTGCCGGATTAAGGGCCTTCTATAATCAACATAAATCGGATTACCATACGCCACGTAAGATCCAGTATGATGAGTTTGTCGTGAATACGATGAATCCCCAGGTGTTGGAAAAGGTTGAAAAGCTTATTCGAAAGAAGAATCCTGAAAAAGTGCTCAAGAAATTGAATAAAGCAGCTGAAGTAGTTAAATTCAAAGAAGAATCTGCCAATGAAGATTTGTTTGTAAATCAATTTGATCAAGAAGGTCAACTTCATGTCGGATCGATCTATAAAAATGCAGATAAAACTGCTGGTATGACTACCTTTGGAAAGATAAAAGAAATAGAATCTGGTAAGCCACTGAGGTTTGATGAAGCCCGCGGTACGGTGATGTCAGATTATCAAAAATATCTGGAAGACCAGTGGGTTGCTGAGTTGCAGAAAAAATATGATATAGAACTGAACGATTCAGTGCTCCACACTATTATCAGGCCCTGAGTGGGTCAACGGACGTTCTGGAATGATGTCCGGTTCTTTGCTTGAACTCTGAAATAATTGTGCCATCATTCCTTGGCGAAGAAGCTGCCAGGTCACTTAGTTTTCTGGGAGAAGGTGTGGCGGCACATTGTACAAATCGGTAGTGGCTGGTCAAGCCAACCCTCTGCAACCTAGAGGTAATCAGTTTTCCGTATTTTTGCCCCGGTGCTTCACAGACTGTGTTAAAACCTGACAGATTTGAGGTTTTTTGATTAAATAATGATTTAATAATATGTATGATAAACTCGTTATCAATATTATATAAAATCTGCCAATGCCTGCCACCCAAAAGTGTGGTTTGGGGAGTGCTGGATAATAATTATTTTAGTATTATGACACACCCCGTAAGTACCTGGAGTGCAATGAGTCTAACAGTCAGGACTGATTGGCACTGCTCGGAACAAGAGGACTCAAACCGCGGCAAAAGAAGATATAGCGAGTTAAATAGAAAAGAAAGAAAGGTGGATCCAGAGAATAACGGAACGAAAGACTATCAAAAGCGGGTTCAGATCATGATGAATAAGTCGACAATAGGGGAACTGAAATGTTCCTCCTGTATACCATCGAAACACCTCGGAGAAGAGAGTAATCATTTTATACTCCTACCATCAGACAATGCCAATCGCTTGGGATATCAGACATGGTGGATGTTGCTACTTTTGCTGGTTTTGACGGCTTGCCAGAGAGATCCGGTCAATGATCAAGCAAACGAAATAATCGTAGCTGAAGTGGATGGAAATATACTGAGTCTGAAAGAACTCAAAAGTATGTATCCTGATCAGCTAAACCGTCCGGACAGTGTGTTAATCTCTAACGCACTGGCAGAAAGGTGGATAAAGAAAGAGGTTTTTTTATCTGAAGCAGAAAGATCGATGGTGGATATTGATCAACTGAATGCTTTGGTCAAAGATTACAGAGAGTCCCTGATTATCCATAAGTACGAAGAGCAACTATTAAATAATTTTGGCGATACGGTTGTGACAGATAAAGACATTGAAACGTTCTTTAATGAGAATCCGGATCAATTTAAGTTGAAAAAGACTATAGTGAAATTCAACCTCGCTGTTTTTCCAAGGGAATCGTTGGAGGGTGAATATGATAAAGTCAAGAAACTTTGGGATGAGATGGATGACAGGGAGAATTTGAAAATAGATCTGGTAAAGTATCTTGATTTGTATTCAGAAGCTTTTGTTCTGGACACGGTCTGGCATGAGCTTGGTGAATTGCAAACCCTGCTTCCTGAATCTGTATCTAAAAAGCTGCTAAGCAAAAGCCACCGGCTCGAACTGGAGGATGATGAGCATTTTTATTTTTTGAGAATAATTGATATTGCGGAAGAAACGGATGATGCCCCTTTGACATATATTCGTAATTTTGCGCAGAAGGCTATTTTACAGAAGCGTAGATTGAAATGGCTTGAACGGGTCAAAACTGACCTGTATCAGGAAGCGCTTCGAAGCAACAAGATTAAAAAGTATGAGAATTAAATTAATTATTGCCTTTTTTATGTTCATGAGCATGTTGAGTGCTCAAGATCAAGGAATTGTACTCGAAGAATTAGCTGCCAAACTGGGTGGCGAGATTCTTTTGTCTACAGAAATATCGAGTAATCTTGCTTATCAGGTTGCCATGTCTAGCTCCTTGACTCAAGAGGATAGCTGTCAGGTGATCCAGAGTATGTTTTTAAATAAATTACTGGTGGATCAGGCCAAGCTGGACAGTATTGTCGTGCCGGATGAGCAGGTGGAACAGGAGTTGGATCGTAAGATACAGTACATTATACAAACCATGAATGGTGACATCGAGCGATTCCAGAATTACTATGGAAAAAATGTCTCGCAGGTAAAGAAAATGATGCGGAAGGATATGAAGGCACAGGCTATGGCTCGTCAGATGCAATCTTCTATTCTTTCCAAGGTCAAGATTACCCCCAAAGAGGTGATTGATTATTATGAATCTTTGCCCAAGGATTCTTTGCCCTATTTCAACTCAGAGGTTGAAATAGGAGAGCTGGTGATATTTCCAAAGGTTAGCCAGGAAGAACGGGACAAAGCCGTTGCCCTGGCCTTGCAGGTGCAGACTAAGATAAAAGCAGGAGAGAATTTTAATACCCTGGCCAAGACCTATTCTGATGATCCCGGATCTGCCCGGATCGGTGGAGATCTTGGTTGGCAGATGAGAGGGACCTTTGTACCGGAATTTGAAGCAACAGCTTTTAGCCTGGATGACGATGAGATCTCAGATATTGTGGAAACCGACTTTGGATTTCATATTATCCGTATGGTGGGACGGCGTGGGAACCGAATCCATGTGGAGCATATTCTGATCAAACCCGAAATCACTGAAGCCGATGTAGATTTGGCGAAAGAAAAATTGGATTCAATCCGGACATTGATTATTCGTGATTCGATACCCTGGGAATTAGCGGTACGACGTTTTGGCTCAGATGAGGTTCAATCTTTTCACAATGGAGGCCGAGCCACTAACCCGCAGTCAGGGAATACTTTTTTCCAGACACCTGAACTTGAAACGGATGTGTATTTTGCCATTGATACCATAGAAACAGGTGGAATTACCGTACCGGTCGAGGTAGATGATCCGGGGAATCGAAAAGGAGGTTCTTATATGAAATTGATCAAGCTGTTTTCGCGAAGTAAGCCTCATACCGCTAATTTGGGCGAGGACTACGATAAAATCAAGCGCGCTGCCATTCAACAGCGGCAGGAACAGTATTTGTTGAGTTGGTTAAGAGAAAAGATTTCTTCAACGTATGTCCAGATTAATCCCAAATTCCTACCGGATTGCCCTATGATGGACCCGTGGAGGGAAGTGAATGTTTATACAATGAACCCCTGATCAATTATGAATTGTGAGTGTTGAATTATGAATTATTTGACAGGAGTAAATTGTATTGTGTTTGTCAATAACCCAAAAACGAATAGCCAGAAAATATGGTTAACTCCTGCTTTGTGTAGCCGTGTATTTATACCCAGATGAAAATTTTCAAAATCAGTTTCATTATATAAATGCAATAGGAAGGTTACCTTGATACTTTAATTTTCACCTCCTTGCCGAAGGATACAATAATAACAGGTTGTGAAAAATTCCCTGATATAAGGTATCTCATGAACAATTCGCCATTGCTTACGAGGTGTCAGGTTGAATTTTATTTTGTAGTTTGGATTAATGAGATAAGGTGTTTCCTCTAAGATTCGATAGTCTTCATCACGAACTATTTTTTTGAACCGTTTAATGGTGATTCCGGTGTCTTTGATTTCAAACAAACCTTTAATTCTAGCTTCCGGCTCACCGCCTGCCTTCAACACTCTTCTGTAGATACTTCTTGGAAGTAAGTGGTAATAAGGTAATGAGGAAAGGATTTTATTTTCACATGTCTGTTGATGCCCCCCAAAAGGCATTCGCCATGGAGGAAAGCCCAGAAAAAAGATTGTTTTGGGGTGCATAAAGGTCTTGACAAAATTCATGAATTTTTCCTGGTTGGGAATATGCTCTATTACATCACGCATCATAATAATATCGAATTGACCGATATCATTGGGAGATACTTCATAAATGTCAGCATCTAACAACCGAACGGAGCCACCCATTTCTTTTTTTAATTCGATATACTCCTCTGCCAGCTTGATCTTATGTTTGAGAATGTCAATTCCAGTCACTGAGCAGCCTATATCCACGAAAGGCTGTAAATTTCCTCCCTCACCACATCCTATCTCCAAAACACTTGTATTTTTGTCAATGGTAACGAACTTGGAGAGATGTGGGATAACATAATTTTGAGTAGTAAATGCTTGTTCATTAAAATATTGTCTACGATTGGTGTGGCGATCTTGCATTAATTTTGTTTGATTAGTTGATAAGGGTTTTATATACCCGAAGCGCTTAAATAATCAGTAAACTAAATAATTAATTTTATATTATCCAAAAATTGAAATCATGCTACGTAAACACATGATCTGGATTATACTGTTTTTGAATAGTGCTCAGTGGCTTCATTGTCAGGAACGGGTGTTTTCAGCTCTAGATACGTTGATAGGTTCCAACAATCAAGCCAGAAGCTGGTGGGACCTGACTTATTATGATCTGTATGTAAAAGTGTATCCTGAGGAGAAGCGGATCGAAGGCAAGAATATTATTAGGTACCGGGTAATGGAACCCCATCAGGTATTGCAAATCGACTTGCAGGATCCTTTGATGATCACTAAAATTACTCAGGATGGTCAGGAATTAGGATTTGAAAAAAAGTATTCCAGCTATCTTGTCGATCTGAAAAAAATCCAGAAAAGAGGTGAAATCGAGGAGATTGAGGTGACTTATGACGGACATCCCACGGAAAGTATTCGTCCACCATGGAGTGGGGGGATTACCTGGGATAAAGATAAAAACGGGAAGTGGTTTATAGCTAACAGCAATCAAACCGCAGGTGCAAGTATATGGTGGCCATGCAAGGATCATCCCGCCGATGAGGTAGATAGCATGCAGATTTCGATTAATGTGCCTCCCGGTCTGCAGGATGTATCCAATGGTCGTCTTCGCAGTGTCACCGAAGAGTCCAATGGCAGAAGGACGTATCATTGGTTTGTAGCCAATCCCATTAATAGCTATGGAGTGAACATCAGCATAGCCGATTATGCCCATTTCTCTGAGGTGTATCAAGGAGAGAAAGGGCCTTTGGATTGTAATTACTATGTATTGCCTTACAATCTGGAAAAAGCCAAAAAACAATTCCGCCAAGCGACTAAAATGCTGGAAGCATTCGAGTATTGGCTGGGTCCCTATCCATTCTATGAAGACGGGTACAAATTGGTGGAAGCTCCCTACCTGGGGATGGAGCACCAGAGCAGCGTTACCTACGGGAACCACTTTGAGAATGGATATCTTGGCCGGGATTTGAGTCACACAGGTTGGGGAATGAAATTTGATTTCATCATTATTCACGAGTCAGCCCATGAGTGGTTCGCCAATAGCATAACCTATGCTGACTTGGCTGATATGTGGATTCATGAGAGTTTTACGACCTATTCCGAAAGTCTGTATGTGGAATATTACTATGGAAAAGAAGCGGGAGCAGAATATGTCCGGGGAGTGCGCGCCAATACGGAAAACAAGTGTCCTATGCAGGGAGTTTATGGGGTTCATGACGAGGGATGTGGCGGCACAGACATGTATTACAAGGGAGCTAATATGTGGCATACCCTCCGTCAAATCGTCAATGATGATGATAAGTGGCGCGAGTTATTGCGGGGATTGAACGAGACTTTCTACCATCAGACGGTGCTCGCTGCAGATATTGAAGGATATATGGATACACATACCGATGTGAATCTAAAAAGCTTTTTTGACCAATATGTCCGTGCGATACCGGTATGACAGTACCGTTGAAGGTTTTGCGATGCCCCTTCGGATCTGGATCAATGGTAAACCCCATTGGCTTAATGATGCTTCTGACGTATGGCATAGTATGAAACTGCCCGAAAATAAAAAAGCAGCCAATATTAAAGTGGATCCGGATTTTTATGCAGCGTCGTTTGATTTAGGAGTTAATCAATTAGAGGATTAGAAATCAGAATCTGGAGGCTGGAAGCGGAAAGAATTTTTAATTCTTAATTTTCAGTGTTTAATTGGTATATTAAGTTAGCACAGACATCAAACCGCAGACCCAAACTAACCATGGTGACTCGAGCCTATAAGCCTCATAAACCCTATCAACCTTATCAACCCTTTAAACCTATCAACCCCATAAACTTTATAAACCCCATAAACTTTATAAATCTTATCAACTTTAACAACCTCATAAACTTTATCACTCACATCAACTTTATCAACTGAAAACT
>CAJDXA010000085.1_pt1 | contig 11757 bp, 9 predicted proteins | sample 7391711 | NCBI WGS metagenome assembly CAJDXA01 (sample SAMEA7055748, study PRJEB34461) | soil metagenome | biome: terrestrial ecosystem; feature: Peninsula; material: soil | place: Antarctica | collected 2016
ACGATCTGGGACTTGAAGTATCCTTCATCAATCGCATGGGCTGCATTTTTGTGAGAACGCAAGGCAAAATTATCCTGGTCTTCCCGTGAGATATTATACTTCCTGGCAACGGCTTCCGCGGTGAGGCCCATAGAGACTAGATGATCCGGTGTGTTTTTTACCACATCATACTTTGGGGCCATCTTTATTCCTGTCATGGGGATGAGACTCATGCTTTCAGCACCTCCTGCCAGAAAAACATGTCCCATACCCGCTCTTATTTTGGCCGTTGCCATAGCAATGGTTTCCAGGCCAGATCCACAATAACGATTGACTGTGACACCTGGCACCTTTTCTCCCAACGCTTCCAAACTGATCCGGCGTCCAATTTGCAGACCTTGTTCAGCCATCGGGTTGGCGCATCCCACCAGCACGTCATCTACATCTTCAGCCTTAAGCTCCGGAACTTCTTCCATGATTTTATGGATTACTGCAATAGCCAGGTCTTCTGACCGTGTAAATCGGAAAACGCCACGTGGTGCTTTTCCTATGGCTGTCCGGTAACATTTTATGATATATGCTTCCATTTTATTGCTTTATTTTTAATTACGTAATGGTTTTCCTGTTTCCAACATGTATTGTATCCTTTCAAGTGTTTTCTGCTCGGTGCAGAGACTAAGGAATGCTTCTCTTTCCAGCTCGAGTAAATAGGTCTCGCTGACTTCCTGTGGCTCACTTAAATCTCCTCCACAGAGTACATAGGCTATTTTGCTGGCTATTTTGGCATCATGGTCACTGGCATATCGGCCTAGTCGAAGTTCATTGATGCCAAGCTCCAAGGTGCCGAGTCCTGACCGACCCAAAACTTTGATATCTTCCCGGATGGCAGGAGCTACATAACCTTCGGCAAGATCCAGAACCTGGTGCCTGGCCAGCGTAATGCGGTCATCTTGCTGCAGGACAATTTTATCTTTCGCATTCAGATAACCGTAACCTACTGCCTGATGAGCAGATGTGGAAACTTGTCCCAACGCAATAATTTTAAACCAGTCCATCAAAATATTATTGGCCACTGTGGAACCTTTATAATCATCTGAAGCTCTCAGTGCAAACTCCTTTGTTCCGCCGCCTCCTGGCAACAAGCCCACACCAACTTCGACCAGTCCGATATAGGATTCGGCGGAAGCCACTGTACTATCTGTATGCATCACAAATTCACATCCCCCACCAAATACATAGCCTTGGGTGGCTGCAACTACTGGGATTTTACTGGTGCGAATCCGCATACTGGTATCCTGAAACAGTTTAATGGCCATATTGAGCTCATCAAACTCCTGTTGGTAGGCCAAGGAACCTATTAACATTAAATTGGCTCCCACTGTAAAGTTCTTTCCATCATTCGCAATGACCAGTCCTTTCCAGTTGCCCGATTCAGCAAGGTTAATGCATTCTCCCAGCCCACGGAGGATTCCTTCTCCGATGGTATTGGATTTGCTTGTAAATTCCAGTCCCAAAACTCCTTCTCCGATATCGTGTAAGACCAATTCATCATTGGAAAACACAGGTGATTGACTTTTAAAATAAGACATCTTGATCTGGTCGCCCGTTCCGGGAACAGGCATATAGGATTTCTTTTTCAGATCATAATAATGCGGAGTATTATCTTCTATTTTATAAAATGCATCTGCATCGGAAGTTTGAAAAGCCTGAACCCACTCAGGGATCTCCATCCCCATTTCTTTCCCTGTTTCGATCATCAGGTCCACGCCAATGATGTCGGCGTACTCAAATGGTCCGTAAGGCCAGGCAAATCCTGCTTTCATGGCTTTATCAATACTGAATATGTTTTCAGATACTTCAGGGATGCGTGCGGCGGAATATAAAAATGTAAAGCTCAGCGATTTCCGGATTAATTCGGCTCCCTTATCATCCATTTTCCAGAGCGCTTGCAATCGTCGTGGCAGATCATCGATTTGTTTGGAAGTCTGTAAACTTTTAAGATCAGAGGAAGGCGCTTTTTCATATTCCTGGCTCTGGAGATTTAGTTCCAGAATGATGGTTCTGCCTTTGTCATCCTTTTCATCCGTCTTTTTATAAAAACCCTGGCCGGATTTATTCCCCAGATAATCCTTCTCTACCAAGAAGTTCAAGAAGCCGGGAATCTCCATCTTTTGAATTTCTTCATCATCCGGGCTTCGTTCCTGAAGACCTTTCATCACATTGAGTGCCGTATCTAGCCCCACCAAATCCCCCAATCGAAAGGTTCCGGTTTTAGGTCGTCCGATTGCTGGTCCGGTCAGTTTGTCTGCTTCATTAAGACGCAGTCCGAGTTCTTCTGTAAGCTCAAAAACCTTCGCCATGGAGGTTACGCCTATCCTGTTCCCGATAAAGGCCGGTGTGTCCTTGCATTGTACCGTTTCTTTTCCCAGATTCGTTCTCCCGAATTCCATGAAAAAATCAACTACCTCTTTATCTGTATCGTCAGTAGGTATGATCTCTAAAAGACGCAGATAACGGGGAGGATTAAAAAAGTGGGTGCCTAGAAAGTTCTTCCTGAAGTCCTCTGATCGTCCTTCTGCCATCATATGGATGGGTATGCCTGACGTATTGGATGAAATTAGACTGCCTTTTGCCCTATATTGATCCACCTTTTCAAATAAAGATTGTTTGATGTCGAGTCGTTCAACGACTACCTCAATAATCCAATCGTAATCTTTTATCTTTTTTAGATCATCCTCAAAGTTGCCGATGGTAATACGATCGGCCATATCATCTGTGTAAAGAGGAGCAGGTTTTGATTTTATAGCCTGCTTTTGGACTGATCTTCAGTTAGGTTTTTTGGTAAAATATCCATCATGAGTACGGAAAACCCTGCATTGGCAAGGTGACAGGCGATCCCTGATCCCATTATGCCCGAGCCTAATACAGCCACATTTTTTATACGTCGCATAGTGTGTGTTTTGATTTTGACTTAAAGTTAGAAAAATCAACAGTAATAATCAAATTAAGGAATAATTATTTGAGTGAAGTTGATAATTTTAGGTTCGTAAGATAATAAATTCAAAATATTTCACATTCTATCTAGAACTTCATATTCTATTTTTTTTAAAATGATACGTATTATAGTTATTAATAATATATTATCCGTAGATTTGGATATTACTTCAAACCAGTATAAGATTTATGAACTTAGTAAATTTCATTGTATTGCTTCAAGATCAGGCTGTACAGCTTGAGGAACAAACAACCGTAGAGCGGGAAAGTTTATTTGAACTGATCGTCAGAAGCGGTTGGATTGGCATCGTCATCGTATTATTACTCATTGCTATGTTTATCCTGGCGGTGTACGTATTTGCAGAACGTTACTCCGCAATTAAGCGGGCGGGTAAGATTGATGATAATTTCATGAACAACATTCGAGCCAGTGTTCAAGCCGGAAATATTATGGGAGCTAAAGCGCTTTGCCAGAGTAATGGTTCACCAGCTGCTCATATGATCGAAAAAGGACTGATGCGTATTGGCAAACCCTTAACTGATGTCAATGCCTCCATCGAAAATGTTGGTAATCTGGAATTGTTCCGGTTGGAAAAAAACCTAAGTACGTTGGCTTCTATTGCCGGTGCAGCGCCTATGCTCGGATTTTTCGGCACGGTTACAGGGATGATCATGGCCTTTTACCAGATGGCTACGGCAGAGAATGTTACCCCCGATGTGCTGGCAGGTGGGATTTACCAGGCTTTGATTACCACGGCATTTGGATTGTTCGTCGGGATATTTGCTTTTATAGCCTATAACCTACTGGTCACCAATGTGGAAAAGGTGGTTTATAAGATGGAACGCACCTCGGTGGAGTTTATGGATTTATTGCAGGAACCAGTTAATACACCCTAGTTTATGGCACTTAAAAAAAGAAATAAGGTCAGTGCTGAATTCAGTATGTCATCACTGACAGACATTATATTCCTGTTACTGATTTTTTTCATGTTAACTTCTACTTTGGTGAGTCCCAATGCTTTGCGCCTTACCCTGCCAAGCAGTACGTCAAAGACGGTGGCTTCCCAGGCTTTTACCATTTCAATAAAGAATAACGGAAGTTACTTTCTTAACGGAAAGGAAATGAGTCTTGGGAACATTGAGAGCCAATTGCGTGTTGACTTTGCTAAAAGCAGTGAAAAAAAGCCGACTATAGTGATTGCTGCAGATAAGACGAGTCAGTTGAACTATACAGTGCAGGCCATGGATTTGGCAAATCGAATGGGTGCTCAGGCGATTATCGCTACAGATCCTGTCAAAAAATGAAATTATGAAAGAATTTGAAACAGATCCGGAAGATCGAAAGAAGGCCGTACGAACCAGTGTGATCGTAAATATCTTACTGATGGTACTGCTGCTTTTTCCTTTTATGTCGTTTCAGGTACCTCCCCCCGGGGAAGAGGGTATCCTTGTAAGTTTTGGCGCTCCGGATATGGGAAGAGGGGATGATCGACCTGATACCCAGCAAGAGGAGAAAGTACCACCGCAACCAGCGGAAGAGACACCTCCACCTGAAAAACCACAGGAAGTGAAAGAACAGGTGGTCAAGGAAGAGGTAGTTACTCAGGAAGATCCCAATGCCATAGCCTTAAAGAAAAAGGTAGAGGAAGAATCACGAAAAAAAGCGGCGAAGGAGCGTCAGGAAAAACTCGAAGAACAAGAACGAAAAGAATCTGAAGCCAAAAAAGCAGCCGAATATAATGAGGCTAAAAAACAATACGGTGATTTGTTTGGCGGTGGGAAGGGTCAGACAGATAAAGCTGGTAACCAGGGAGATCCACTTGGTGATCCCAATTCAGATAATCTTGAAGGGTTGTCCACTGGTAAAGGTTCTGTGGGAGGAGGTCTTGGCGGACGTAAAATCCAGTATATACCTCAGGTTGTTGAGGGATCACAGAAAACAGGCCGTGTCGTGATTCGGGTTTGTGTTGGTGATTCCGGAAAAGTTATTGAATCTGGTTTTACTCAAAAGGGAAGTACGACCGGTGATTCGGAATTAGTAGCTACGGCTTTACGCTTTGCGAAGCAATACCGGTTTTCAGAGAGCACGGTAAGTAAGCAATGTGGAACTATAACCTTTGATTTTAAGGTGCAGTAATAATGTAACCGGAGCTTCCAGCTCCGGGGAGCCTATATGTAATTTTGTGTTTGAGTCATTAGGATTCATTTTCTTTCCAAGTGCTGGAGCTCATGCTTCCGGGGTGATCGACAAATTTATATCTTCATTCCCGTAAACTCGAACGATATATGGTCTTCCGGCAAATGAGCCTTCCTTGGGTTATTCAAAATATATCTTACCGTATCATTGAAATGATTCTCATCCCGGATAAAACGGTCCCAGTATTCTGGCATCCAAAAGGCAGTTGCATTTTTATCAATCCCCAAATTGAGACTCTCATTGTTGGCTAATCCCCATTTTCCAGTGTATGACTTCCAGGATTGAATTATTCTTGCCATATCAGTAATACATTGGATCAATACATGAACGTGATTGGGCATGATAGTCCACGCTAGAAGATTATATTTGTCCTCATCGTGATACAATAATGCATCCATTACTTTTTGAGCCATTTGTTGGTTGGCTAATGCGCAGCTTCCCTGTCCCTTGTCCAACCAATATTGATATTTTCTCCTCTTTTCTACATTCCGCCAGTTTTTTTCAAGACTCAAAACTTCTCTTTTAATCTGTTTTAGAATCTCTTGTGGAAGGCTGTCGGCTAACCGGTAAGTAATGAATTGGATCAACCCTTTTTTATTTCGGTGGGGTAGATCACTTATGTGCCACTCTTCCGGATATCCGAAATGCTGAGTAAAATTAGCTGCATAATTTTTCATTGAAATATGAAATTTAGTGTTTTTAATGCAGTTTGATTCTATATGTCATCAAAGGAACTTGTCGCTAAAGCTAGGCACAAACTTTACTCCTTGGTATTTGGAAAAACACACCTCGCCAAGAGCTGGAGCTCTTGCTTCCCGGATTCGCCAAGAGCTGGAGCTCCCGGGAGGAAGGAGCTCCAGCTCCTTGGATATACTTGGGATATGCTTTGCCCAAGAGCTAGAGCTCTTGCTTCTGCTTCCCGGATTATTCCCCTCTACACCTCCTTCCCATTTCCTTCACTACTAACCACTCCTGTTGGCATATTTTTATCAGACTTTTGCACAGAAGATGCCTCTTTGGGATCTATTTCATCTGGGTTTCTCGACCCCAGGTACTGTGGCAGATTCATACCAGCCATATCAAATACATCATGCATAGGAGGAACAGACCGGTAAAGGCTGGAAATGAAATTCGCTGTAGAGCTTTTGGAAGCTTCTCCATTGTGGTCAGAACCGCCTTCCCATACCGTGATTTTGTCGATCTTGATATTTTTGATCGCTTCTACTTGCATCTTGACCAGGTCTTCCAGCTTGTCAGCAATGATCATTAACACAGCATCTTTCGTATTCCCGTTGGTAGCTTTTACTATTTTATCGAACCCTTCTGATTGCTTGACCAGGATCTCGAGCAAACCTCGGGCTTCTGCTTCTTTCTTCATGAAGATCGCATCCGCTTCACCTTTGGCGATGACTCTTGTTCGGTCTGCTTCTGCTTCTGCAGCGATGGTTATTTTACGTTTCTCGATTTCGGCATTGACGATTTCATCAGCTTCCTGACGCGCCCTTTCTTTGGCTGCTCTGGCTAGTTCGGCATCTTCCTCAGCCTTGTAAGACTCTTCGAGTGCCTTTGCCGCCTGGATCTTTTCTGAGGCCGTTGCGCGACTAGATGCCTCAGCTTCCTTTTCCCGTCGGATAGAGTCGGAGTTGGCTACTGTGATTTTTGCTTCATTTTCACCTTTGATCGCTTCGGCATCCGCTTCTGCTATTCTTACCCGTGAAGTTTTCTTCGCGTCCGCTTCTCCGGAGACAGCTTCAGCTTCATAACTGGATACTTTTATCCTTCGTTCCTTATAAGCCAACGCCTGGCCTACGGAACCCTCCCGTTCTTTCTCGGCAACCCTTACTTTGGCTTCATTGACCGCATGGGCTGCGGCTTCTTTACCCAGTGCTTCTATATAGCCCGATTCATCCTCGATGTCTGTAACATTAACATTGATCAGGGTCAGGCCGATCTTTTTTAATTCACTGCCCACATTGGAAGCGACATTGGTTAGGAATTTATCCCGGTCGGCGTTTATTTCTTCAATGTCCATGGTGGCTACAATCACCCGGAGCTGACCGAAAATAATGTCTTTACATATGTCCCGGATTTCATTAGTGGACTTACCCAGCAATCGCTCTGCAGCATTGAGCATGGTTCCTTCCTCGTTGGAAATGGCCACTGTAAAACGCGAGGGTACATTGATCCGGATATTCTGCCTGCTCAAGGCATTCCGTAAATCCACGTCAATAGAGATCGGCGACAGATCAAGATAGGCATAGTCCTGGATCACCGGCCAAATAAAGGCGGCTCCACCCGCTAATGTTTTAGCGGATCCGCTCCCGGTCTTTCCGTAGATCACCAGTATCTTGTCAGATGGACACCGCTTATAGCGGGTAACAAACAGTAGCACCAGTAAGATGACCAATCCGATCATTCCGGCTACTATAATTAAAGATGTGTCTAAGCTCATAGTCGTATATTTTAGGTGTTAATACTTTTAATCAATTTTTTCTACCAACAATACATTCTCGGGTAAAATCTCCAAAACACGGATTTTGTCTCCTGTATGAATTTCTTCTTTGTCCTGTGTGACCGCGTTCATTTCTCTCAAACTTCTGTTCAATGTGATGAGAACTCTTCCTTTACCTTTTTGATCGCCTGGAATAGGTAAATATACATCCCCTTTTTCAAAGATCAGATCCAGCGGATCTGCATTACCGGACTCTGTAAGGTCAGAGAATTTTTTCAGTAAAAATATAACCAACGTCATGGCAATCAAGCCGGAGATAAAAGAATAGGGTATGATTTCCCAAAGAGACCGCCCCTCACCGGTAAGTAGGACTCCCGTCCAGCTAAAAAAGGTCAGAAAAGAGGTGATGGCCTTGATACTAAACAGTTGCGTTCCACCACTGTCTGCATGGGCATCGGTGTGCACATCTACGTGGGTATCCATGTCAAAATCACTATCAGCATCGAATCCCAGCAAATTGACGACAAATACGATCACGAATACCGCTGATGAAAAGATAGCCATAATCCAGAAGAAATGTTCTATACCTGATAGGGTAGTCCACCATTCGCTAAATGAGAAAGTAAGCATCGATTTACATTTAGATATGTACGATTACAGATATAACCGGATCGCATTAAAATTAATTCATTTTTTATTATAAAAGGTTGTTTTAAGGTGCAGATATCAATTTATTTGATCTGAGTCACTTTGTTCAATGAGTTATTGTTCTTCACTGTGATGGAGAATGGCTTTTTATAACCGGATTACTGGTTTTACCCCGTACGATTTGAAGTGTTGGTAAATAAAGGAAGCATCAACGACAGGATGAAATAGGAGAGAGAGGTGGTCAATATAGATAATCGCCAGCTGAAAAATAATCCTCCGATAAATATCAGGATTAAAATAAGGCTCAATACTTCATTTAGGTTGAAACTGGTACCAAGAGAAAATTTGATGAATCGCATAGGAAGATTCATAAATAAAGTCAAGCCAAGAGCCAGGATTAATATAAAAACTGGATCAGCGAACATTTCGAGGGATGGATAAACGGAATTCTCAAGGTTGATCCAGACACCAAAGGCGACCATAGCCATGGCCGGAGTGGGAAGTCCACTGAATCCTCCGCTTTCACCTTCCAGTGTATTGAACCGGGCTAACCGAAGTGCGGCTCCAGCTGCCAGCAAAAAAATGAGCCCATAAAGAGGCCATTCGCTGATTTCAATACTTCGTTCTATGATATCAACAAACAGGAATGTAGGTAATACACCAAAGGAAATTAAATCTGCTAGTGAATCAAGTTCTTTGCCAAGGGGGCTTGATTGGTTTAATCTACGTGCTGCAAACCCGTCCAGAAAGTCGAAGAGAAGGGCCAGCATAAAAGAAATAATCACAAACCCTGGCGACTCGTAAAATACTCCAAACAAAGCCAGACATCCACAAATTAAATTGAGGAGAGTAAAGATGTTGGGTAATGAAAACATACTTTTCAATCTATATCAGAAACGATCTGTAATTAAGGTAATTTACAGGATATAACAGAGCGCATCTACAACTTAACATATATTTAAAACAGGTGGTTATTGAAGAGTGAGGAGGAAATACATGTCTCTGAGGTAGTTATCCTCCTACGTATGAAGAAGAACCCATATTGTTTTTAACTATTGAATTTATGGGTAGGATGCCAGCTCGATTTGTATAAAAGAATGGAATTGAAATTTTCTTAATCCATCAGTGACTATTAAAATAAGAGTCTGGAATTTTTCTGATGCCATGTTCACAAGTTTGAGATAAAGAAATGTAATTTTGGGCAATTTAAAAGTAATTTGTAATTTCGGTAACGTTAACATAAAAGAGATATATGGAAAATACTGACTATCTTGTATTAGCTGCTTATTTTTTCGTTCTGATTGGTATAGGAGTGTGGGCCTATTTCAGGGTTCAATCCTCTGCTGACTTTTATACGGCTGGGGGTAATTTGCCTTGGTGGTTGTCGGGAATATCACACCACGTATCGGGCTATAGTGGGGTAGTATTTGTAGCCTACGCAGCTATTGCTTATACTCATGGGTTGACAATATACATCTGGTGGGCTGTAGGAATCGGAATAGCCATGATAGGAACGACTTTTTTTATAGCGCCCCGATGGGCCCGGTTACGGAAAAAAACCGGCATCCAGTCACCTACCGAGTATCTGTCTACCAGGTACAACTTACCTACGCAACAAGTAATGGCATGGAGTGGGGTGATCGTAAAGCTTTTTGATATAGCTGCCAAATGGGCTGCCATTGGTATATTGTTAAACGTGTTTACAGGACTGTCTATTGGAACCGGGATAGCTGTTTCCGGTGTCGTTACATTGATTTACATCACCATTGGTGGATTGTGGGCTGATGTGGTGAATGATTTGTTTTCGTTTGTGATCCAGTTTGTTGCCGGAATCATCATGTTTGTAGTTATATTATCTCATTTAGGCGATGGTTTAGCCGGAGTAATTACTATGTGGGATCGATTGCCAGCTTCCCATTCAGCGCCATATAATCCCCCCTATACATTTGGTTTTGCATTAGGTTTTATGATTATTGCCTTTTTTAGTTATAGTGGCGGAACCTGGAATCTGGCTACACGGTTTATATCTTCTTCTTCCGGTACGGTTGCGCGAAAGGCCTCTTTGTTTTCTACTTTATTATATCTCATTTGGCCTTTTATCTTGTTTTTTCCCATGTTTGCTGCTCCGATCTTCTTTCCGGATCTGGAGGATCCTACGCAATCATATTCTTTGATGGCTATTGAATTTCTTCCAGCAGGTCTAACCGGACTATTATTGGCTTCGCTCTTTTCGAACACACTTTCCATGGTGTCTTCGGATGCGAATACCATTTCAGCAGTGATCACCCGGGATATCATGCCTGTCTTTCTCAAAAAGATTAGAGATTTCTCTCAGTCCAAATCACTGGCTATAGCTCGAATCACCACATTTATTTTTATTATGATCACAATCGTCATTGCCTGGAATGCCAGTTCTTTTGGCGGAGTGATCGGATTGATCATTACCTGGTTTTCTGCCCTACTGGGTCCTATATCTGTACCTATGATTTTGGGGCTTTTGCCTGCGTTCAAACACAGTAACAGTACAGCAGCCTTGTTGTCTATTTTTGGAGGACTTACCACGTTTGCTCTGTTTAAACTGGTTTTTTCAGTTTCATATGGATGGGAATTAAGCGGGCCGATCCTTACGTCTCTTATTCTTTATATAGGGTATGCGCTTGTAGTAAAAAGTCCTGTTCCGGAAAAGGTAGAGATATTGGTTAGCTCTCTTAATCGGGATGAGGAATAAAGAGAAAATATGAAAAACGACCACATCCGACTGGCTGGTTATTCTCTTTCCGAATTACTGGCCATTTACAGAGAGGATCTTTTTGAGCACTTTTTGCCCTATTTGAATCGGTATGTGTATGACTCTGAATTCGGTGGCTTTATGTGTCATTTGGATCAAATCGAAAAACCGGTGTCTACTCACAAAAGAGCCTGGTACGATGGTCGGGGCGTATGGGTCTATGCTTATCTATACCGCTATTTTGGAGAAAATGAAGAATATCTTCAAAAAGCCTCCCAAACAGTGAAGTTCCTTTTGTCCAGTGAAACCTCTGATTATCCTTTTTGGTCCTGGAGCTATACCCGTTCCGGATCACCATTACAAGATCAAAAAGCCGATATTTACGGCGGATTGTTTATTGCAGAAGGATTGGCTGGTTATGCTGCAGTGACGGGAGAAGAACGTTATTGGAAAAAAGCAAAAGATATTCTTGTTAAAAGCGTGGCTGAATATGACCGCAATACTTACGAATATATCCCGCATTATCAGACATCGGGTGGAACTCTTAGGGCACCCCGTGTCTTGGGCCATTGGATGATTTTTCTGAATTTATGTGGACATTTGCTGGATCAGCAGCACGATGAAGAAATAAAGACTATTTCTGACCGATGCGTTGAGGCACTGATCGAACATCATCTGAATCCCGAATTCCATTTGATGATCGAATACTTGAATCACGATTTATCGCTTCCTAATTCACCTTTAGATCAGTTTGCTTAT
>CAJDXA010000053.1_pt1 | contig 11705 bp, 10 predicted proteins | sample 7391711 | NCBI WGS metagenome assembly CAJDXA01 (sample SAMEA7055748, study PRJEB34461) | soil metagenome | biome: terrestrial ecosystem; feature: Peninsula; material: soil | place: Antarctica | collected 2016
GGCAGGAAAACGAGTTTGCTATGACATGCGTGCGGATCACAGATGATCTTCTTAGGGTTGTTGATCAATGCCACCGGTTTACCGGGATGGAAGGCATTCGCATGAATACGGCCATCAATGTGGCTTACCGCAATATTAAAACGGCGGCGGCTCATTACCTGTTAAGCTATGGATCTCTCTGAAATCTGATATGGTATAGATTCGGTATGATTTTGTAGGAATATTTAATATCAATATTGAATACATTCCAGCGTGAGTATTTCAGCATCAAACGAAGTATGATGACAATGAATAAATCATTGCACCTTGTTCGGCAGAGCTCAAATCCCTACGTTCAATATATCAATCGTTTAAAACCCGGTATTTGATTAGCGTTAAGATCAGAGACTTATGGTAGAAGATTTTTTCCCCGTCATTTAGAAAGTGTGTAGTGTGTGATGACCCCAAAAAAGCTTGTTTTTAGCAAATTCCAAAGCTTGTTTTTACAGGAATAAATAAGTTGTAAGGAAAACTGTCGGGAATCCGGGATGAATCCTAAAATGATTCACATATAAAGTTATTAATCACTAATCTTCCACTTCGACTGGCAAAGTGATCGGCCGGTCGATCCTTTCTTCCAGAGAAATGAAAGTCTCTGTGCGCTGGATCCCCGATATGGCCTGGATCTTTTCACTAAGTAATTTTCGCAAATCGTCTGTGTCTTTACAGATGATCTTGGCAAATATGCTGTAATTCCCAGTTGTATAATAAGCATTCACTACTTCAGGAATTTCACTCAACTGACTGATTACACTCTGGTAAAGGCTGCTTTTTTCCAAAAAGATACCAATAAATGAGATGATGTCATACCCAAGCTTGGCTTCGTCCACTTCCAGCCGGGCTCCTTTGACGATGCCCGTTTCTTCCAGCTTTTTCATACGCACATGGACCGTGCCTCCTGATACATTGAGTTGTTTTGCGATATCTGTATAGGGTATTTTTGCATCTGCCATTAAAATCGACAGGATTTGCCGGTCCAGATAATCCAATTCATGTATCTTTGCCATAGTATTGCAGTTTATAAAGACTTTAATTTAAAATAATTTAATGAATTGAAGTCATAATTGCAAATAATTTAATTAAAAGTCATTTTGCATTCAATTTTTAAACAACCTTATCCTTCCATATTTTGAACTTAAGAATTCATAGCTCCTTGTTTATCTCAGTCGTCTTACTAAGTCTGGGTGGTATCATATGGCTGTTCTTTTCAGGGTCTGAGAAGGTGGTTGCTGATGATATCTGGCGACTTCGTATAAGCCAGCTCAGCGATGTTCAGATAAATCCTGATCAGGAGATTCACTCTTCTTTGATGGTGGGTGATTTGCCTGCATCCGGTTATTTTACGGAGACCAGTGTTGGCTTTTTGTATCAAGGCGGTCTTTATGACCAACCATGGCAAGTAGGGGAGATCTATTCAGAGGATGAAATATCAGCAGTAAAATTTTCAAAGACTCATAATTCTCCTTTTTTTACACTTCCTTTCGGAGAGAATAACTTTTACATCAACATTGACAGAGGCGATGATGCAGCTGTCAGGGATTTTCTCAAAGCTATGGATCTGCAGGAGTCAGAAGAACTGGATACCTTAATCATCGATTTTCGTTTCTTACGCACCATTGAATTTAGTTCGATGATCCGCCTTTTTAATCAAATTGCTCCACGGGGAAAAATAACTTTTGGCAAGATCATCAATGCCCATCAGGAAGAAATCATTAAAAGCACCGGGCAGCCTTTTTTCTCTGTGAATCACACGCTATTTCTGGTTGACCCTTGTATTCCCTCTCCGGTCAATCGGTTGATAATGAGTCTTGTTGAATACCCTTCTTATGATTTCATCGGAGCACTGAGTGAAGCGTCTGATACGGTATGTCTGTATACGAACTATGCAATAGGATCGGAGACCTACCGGGTATGCACGGAGAATTGGACCGGTGATCCTCTTCATTCTCAGATGTCCGATTCCGGCAAACTAATTCCTGACAGTGTACGTATGGATATGATCAGGAGAATGGATGAAGCCTGGTATAAGCATCAGGATACTACCCGAACTAAAATCCTCGTGTCTGCTATGATGGACCAATTATTGCCGTAAAAATACCAGTTCTTTTTGCTTGGTGGAGAATCTCGCTATCAACGATGGTTGTGGATCATCAGTTCTCCGGTCTATACGACTGGAAACGACATGATCAACCTCTTTAATTATATTTGGATGAATGTCATCAAATGATTTAGGAAAAGGATCTTCACTTATATTAGCTGAAGTACTGACCACAGGGCTATCCAGTCCTTCAATGACTTTTCTGCAAAATTCATTTTTCACAACTCTGATCGCAATGGAACCATTCTCCGCTGTGATTCCTTTAGCCCATTGAACGGTGGAGCTGGGAAAGATGATGGTCAGTGGGCGTTCATTGTAATGAAGAATATTCTCAAGATGAGGATGTATTTTGGGAACAATTGCACTGAGTCGTTCAATGCTGTCCACCAGGATGATCACTGGTCTAGATTTATCGCGTTGTTTTATGCTAAATATGCGATCAACCGCTTCCTGATTAGCAGGATCACAACCCAGACCCCATATGGTGTCAGTAGGATACAGGATAACATGTCCTTTTTTCAGATGCTCAATTGCCTTTTGTATTTCCTCGTTCATAGATTGTGTCAGATGCTTCAATTAATAGGTCAGAAACGAAAATTTCATTGGATAATTACTACCTTCTCAAAAAAAATCAGGTAATTTACTTTTGATGAATTGGATGAATTATGTAGTTATCACTCTTATGTGCTTGTTCGGACATGGACTTACAGCCAAGCATATTATTGGTGGAGATGTGAGCTATCAGTGTTTGGGTGAAGGACGATATAAAATCACTATGTCCGTCTACCGGGATTGCCGGCCTCAGGAGGATGCAGCACAGTTGGACAACGATGCATCTATAGCGATTTATCAGGGGGGAAGCAGGTACACATTGGCAGGTAGTTTTCCTGTGAACCTGGCTAGCCGGGATTATGTTGAAGCTCCTGAATATCCTTGTCTGGTATTGCCGCCAGGTCTTTGTGTGGAGAGAGGAAAATACGAATTCAACATCAAGCTTAACAAGTGGCCATCTTCTGAAAGTTACTACATCGTTTATCAGCGTTGCTGCCGGAATAATACCATTTCCAATATTGTCGATCCGGGAAGCCTTGGTGCGACTTTCTTTGTGGAAATTACTCCTGAATCTATGGAGACGTGTAATAATAGTTTAGTCTTTAAAAATTTCCCTCCAACTGTGGTATGTGTCGACCAGGAATTTTCATTTGATCATTCGGCGACGGATACAGAAGGAGATTCCATAAGCTATCGATTCGGCACTCCACTTATGGGTGGAGGATTGGAAGGCAGCTCATTTACAAATCCTGGTAATGCCAGTTCTTGTAATGGCGTAAAGCCTACGCCACCATGTCCGCCACCTTTTAAAAAGGTTAGGTTCAGGGCGCCCTTATACTCCGAGTCGAATCCTATGGGCGGTGACCCGCAGATCCGGATAGATGAGAATACAGGTTTGATAACCGGTACACCCAAAATTCAGGGTCAGTTTGTGATCACTGTCATAGCTGAAGAATGGCGGGACGGAATAAAAATAGGGGAAATAAATCGCGATTTTCAATTTAATGTAGCTCAATGCGATCCGACTGTTTTTGCCCGGATAGAATCAGCTTTGATGATTGATGAATCCAACGCTATTATGCGGAGCTGTGGAGAGTTCACGGTGCCATTCCGGGATTCCAGTTACGAAGCACGGTTCATCGATACCTACAAATGGACTTTTGATATCGAGGGGAAGGATGTGATATACCGGGATAAGAATGTCGATGTGACTTTTCCGAAATTAGGAAATTACAAAGGGCAACTGATCGTGAATGAAGGAACCGACTGCAGTGATAGTACCTATATCACCATTTCTGTATTGCCCAACATCGAAGCGAAATTTGATTTTGAATATGACACCTGTATTGCCGGTGATGTAGAGTTTGCCAATACCTCCTTTACGGATGATAAAGGTGGCATCACTCAATATATCTGGGATTTTGGAGATGGAAACAAGTCTTCTTCCAGGGAGCCCAAGCACTTGTATCAATCTTCAGGGATATGGGATGTGGGACTTACTGTAGTGGACAAGAATGATTGCAGAGAAACTTACCGCAAGAAACTCCCTTATTTTCCTGTTCCCGCTGAAGAAGCGATCCGCGAGCAGAAAGATCTTGCTTGTTTGCCGGCGGCGGTAATCTTTGACAACCTGCCTCCGCCGGTCGATCCCACATATGATATCTCCTGGGATTTTGGGGATGGTACTAAAGGGAAAGGGTATTTGCCGCAGCATATCTATACGGAAGAGGGGATTTACGATGTTGGTGTGCATGTGGTATCACCGATTGGATGTGAAGTATCTGCTTTTTTCCCCGGGATGGTCACCACGAAACCCTCACCGGTGGCAGATTTTGATTACAATCCGTCGCGGCCGACCAATCTCGATAAACGAGTTATCTTCACCAATCATTCAGAAGCAGCAGTGGCTTATTTATGGGAGATTGACCGGCTTGGTAATTACTCTTCACAAGATTTGATTATTAATTTTCCAGACACGGGGATTTACAATGTGTCACTTATTGCCATCCACGTGAATGGGTGTATGGATACGCTGATTAGTCCGATCGATGTTGAACCAATTGTCCTCTATACGGTACCCAATGCTTTTACGCCTAATGACGACCATACGAATGATACGTTCCAAGGGGTGGGTGTTTTTTTGGGGATGAAAGATTTTAAAATGGAAATATTTGATCGCTGGGGGAATACGGTATTTTCCAGCATCGATCCTTCTCATGGATGGAACGGTCATATTCTCTATGCCGGGAAACAAGCACCACCAGGTTTATATGTGTACCAGGTTAATTATCTGGATGCCAGGAATCGGCCGAAACAACTTTATGGAGAAGTTTTATTGATAAATTAGCAATGAGATTGGTTATTATGAAAATAATAAATTATCTTTGCACCCGCTAAGTCTTAAATGTTTGAGGCTGAAATAGTCAATCACTAATCTTTTTATACCATGGACGCGATCAAATTTGTACAGGAGCAAAATTATGAACCGAAAGAATTTCCGGCTTTTCAAGCAGGAGATACTATCGAAGTCGTATATAATATTGTAGAAGGTGGGAAAAGCCGTCCACAGGCTTTTCGTGGGGATGTAATCAAGGTGGTCGGATCTGAGAAATACAAGACTTTTACTATTCGCAAAATATCCAATGGCGTAGGAGTAGAAAGAATTTTTCCGATCAATACACCCAATATTATCGAGATAAAACTATTGAAAACAGGACGTGTCAGACGTTCGCGCATCTACTACTTGAGAAATCTGGTAGGTAAAAAAGCTAAAATTCGGGAAAAGAGAACTTTTAAGTAAGTTCCTTTTCGTTAAACAAAATCATATAACGCCGTGTTTTGAAAAAGACGCGGCGTTTTTTGTTTGCTGCTTTTTGATGGCTCTTTTATATAAATGTGTTGATGATACTTTTTGTACTTATCCTGGTATTGATTGATGTTTATGCCATGCGTATGGTCAGGCAGATCAGTTTTATGGATAATAAAGTGTGGTTTTATTGGTTGTTGAATCTCTCTGTTTACCTGTATTTTTTATACCTCTCTCTGAATTTGGGATTTCTCGGCAATACGATATCCATTTATTTCCGGGCTTTTGTCATCATTTATTTCTTTGCCAAGCTTGCGTTTATTTTTCCCTTGATCCTAGAAGACATAGGGAGTGGATTGCAATGGATCGTGCAACGATTTTCAAAACCCACAACGAACAATATCGATCCTGAATCCAGAAAGGTTTTCCTGAAGCGTCTTTCTGTTTCTCTCGGAGCCGTACCTTTTATGGTCATGGGGTATGGAGTAGTCCGCAACATATATCGGTACCGGGTATTGCATCAGAAAATAAAAATAAAAGATTTGCATCCTGACCTGGAAGGTTTGCGTATCGTTCAGATTTCTGATATACATTCCGGAACTTTCCCAGAGCGTAAGCCTGTTTTGAGGGGAGTGGAAATGATCAATGAACTGGATGCTGATCTCTTTGTCTTTACCGGTGACCTGGTGAATTACAAAGCCGATGAAATAGACCCTTATCTCGAATATTTCTCTCAGATCAAAGCACGCTATGGAAAGTATAGTATCATGGGGAATCATGATTATGGCGACTATCATAAATGGAAAGATGACGAGGAAAGAAAGGAGAACGACCGGGCGTTTGAGGAGAAACATCGATACCTGGGCTGGGACCTTCTCAGGAACGAACACAGGAACATCCGCATAGGGAATAGCCAGCTTGGAATGATCGGCGTGGAGAATTTCAGTACATTGCCGAGATTCCCGAGAAAAGGTGATCTGGTTGCTGCACGGAAAGGAATGGGTACGACCGATTTTCGATTGTTACTATCTCATGACCCTACACACTGGAATGCGGAGGTCACGAAAGACAATCAGGATATACATCTCACACTTTCCGGACATACCCATGGTTTTCAGTTCGGATTTGAGATTCCGGGGATAGGCCGATGGAGCCCGGCACAATACATTTACAAGCAATGGGCCGGTCTTTATCAAACTAAAAACCAGTATTTATACGTTAACAGAGGCTATGGGGTATTGGGATTTCCCGGCCGGGTAGGGATACTACCTGAGATTACTTTAATCGAACTCGAGAAGGCATGACCGGTGCGATAAGATATATTCTATTATTCGTTGGGATCATCACGCTTTGCGCCTGCGGTCGCTCTGATCGTAAAGGTGAGTTGATTATGGGAGATTGGGATTTGAAAGAAGCCATACGACAGGGAAAGCCAACTTCTACACTGGATGGATTGCGATTCACCTTCACAGATGACTCGGTCTATACGAATCTGCCGGTATTCGAAAATCATGAATATTCCTATTCTAATGATACGATCACTATTTTAGCTAGAAATCCGTATTCTTTTCATGTTTTTCTGGTGGATTCCACACATTTGGACCTATTGGGTGAAATACAACACGTTCCATTCCGGTTAAAGTTTGAAAAGATCAGGCCATGAAGTATCTTTTTGTTTCACTCGTTTTCCTAGTCAGTCCATTGGGGGCATACTGTCAGGATAGTTTGACTCTGCCTGTTGACTCGACCGATAAGACTAGCTTTGAAGAACAATACAAACAAGAATATCTGGTTCGGATTCAAAAAAGCCATATCAATGGATTCTATATACCCAAGGATCTTCCAGATGCCATCCAGATTCTGGATGAGATCGTGGATGATCAGGGAAAGCAAAAGTTTGCAACCCAGGTGGATTCGGTGGCGGTGAACAAAGTTTTTTTTAGTTTCGGGAGATGGATCAATCTGAACTGGGGAATGGAACAAGGGAGTCGTCTTACCGTAGCATTGAATAAGCTCGGGGTCAGCTATCCGGATGATATGACACGCCTTATCATGTATGCCTGGCACGATCATCTGAAAAAACAACCGTTGAAAATTGAAGCTTTGGTGGATAGAGTGGTTCAAGAACGTCTTACCCGGGAAGATGTGGCAAGGAATTTAGCCCGTGACAAACCTTAGTTGTTAGTTCAAAAAACCCTATACTTGCAGAACTTTTTCACCAGGTAGTAGAACATATCCCGCAGATGTGGGATTGTTACTAGTCATTTTTGTTGCCCTTTATATAGAATGCATGAGAATGACCATTGAAAAAGTTTTAATGAATTGTTTAAATAATACTAATCCTATATGTCGAAGAAGCTAGTCATAGTTGAGTCTCCAGCGAAAGCAAAAACCATAGAAAAATTTTTAGGTAAAAATTATATTGTCAAGTCAAGCTACGGACATATTCGGGATCTGGAAAAAGGTAACGATGCGGTTGATGTGGCGGATAATTTCAAGCCAAAGTACGCCATTTCACCTGAGAAAAGGAAAGTGGTGAAAGAGTTGAAGGAAATGATGAAAAAAGTAGATGAGGTTGTCCTGGCTACGGATGAAGACCGGGAGGGAGAAGCGATCTCCTGGCATCTATGTGAAGTACTTGGCCTCAATCCCAAAACTACGGAAAGAATAGTTTTTCGGGAAATTACAAAAACTGCTATTCAGAAGGCCATTAACAATCCTCGTACTGTGGATGAGAAACTCGTCGATGCACAACAAGCACGACGGATACTGGATCGGTTGGTAGGATTCGAACTTTCCGAAATTCTATGGAAAAAGATCAAAGGAAAACTGAGTGCAGGGCGTGTCCAATCAGTGGCAGTGAAACTAGTCGTGGAGCGCGAAAGAGAAATTAATCATTTTGAAGTAACGGATTTCTATAAGATTACAGCCCTGTTTTCTATTCGCAACGAAGAAGGAAAATGGGTGGAACTTAAAGCAGAATACCCCCATCGTCTGTCTACCCTCCAGGAAGCAAAGAAATTTCTTGAAGATTGCAAAGCAGCTGAATTCACCATATCCAATATCGAAGTCAAGCCACTCAGAAGAAAGCCAGCTCCCCCTTTTACAACCTCAACCCTACAGCAGGAAGCCAGTCATAAACTGAACTTTGCGGTCAAACGGACGATGATGGTTGCACAGCGACTTTATGAAGCTGGGTATATTTCATATATGCGAACAGACTCGATTTCCCTAAGTAACGAAGCCCTGGGAAAGATAGGAAACACTATTGAACAGGATTTTGGAGCTAAATATCATCAGGTTAGAAAATATAAGAATAAGTCTGCTTCAGCACAGGAAGCACACGAAGCCATCCGTCCAACTGATTTCAACCAAAGGAATCTGGGAGCAGATTCTGACCAGAAAAGATTGTACGATCTGATATGGAAAAGAACCGTTGCCAGTCAGATGGCTGATGCCGAATTGGAAAAGACAGTTGTGGATATTGATATATCTACCAGGAAAGGCGACCAACTCAAAGCCGAGGGGGAAGTCCTTATTTTCGATGGATTTCTGAAGCTTTACATTCAGGCAACGGATGATGATGAGGAGGAAGAAGCCAGGGGTATGCTTCCTCCCCTGCAGAAAGGGCAGAAACTGAATCTAAAGAACATGGTCGGAAAGGAGAGTTTTACCCGGCCACCGTCCCGGTTTACGGAAGCTGGTCTGGTTAAGAAACTGGAAGAGCAGGGGATCGGTCGACCGTCGACTTACGCACCTACCATCAGTAAGATTATGGAAGAAGGACGGGGTTATGTAGTAAAGGAAAGCAGGGATGGAGTGGAACGGAATTATATGGTCCTTACCTTAACGGATAATCAAATCAAGGAGAAAAAGGAAACTGAAATTACCGGAACTACAAAGAATCGTCTTTATCCAACCGATATGGGTATGGTTGTAACAGATTTTCTTGAAGAGCACTTTGAGAAGATTATGAATTATAATTTCACAGCCAATATCGAAAAGGAGTTTGATGAAATAGCAGATGGTACATTAGAATGGCAGACTATGCTGACTCGTTTTTATGGCCCTTTTCACAAGAATGTCGATCAGACACTGGAGGAAGCTGACCGCTTCAAAGGAGAAAGACTACTCGGGAAGGATCCCGAAACAGGTTTGCAAATCATCGCCCGGATTTCAAAGTTTGGTAAACCATTGATTCAAAAAGGACATTTTGATGAAATAGGAGAAGATGAAAAACCGGATTATGCCAATCTGCGCCCTGGCCAAAGCATTGAAACGATTACAATGGAAGAAGCCCTTCAGCTATTTCAACTACCGCGGGAATTTGAACCATTTGAGGATAAGGCCGTCATGGTGAATGTAGGAAGATATGGGCCATACGTGAAGTGGGGTGATCAATTCATCTCTCTGCCCCGAGGTGAAGATCCGTTCGAGGTGACGGAGAAAAGAGCGTATGAGATCATCGGAGAAAAGAAAAAAGCCGATCAACCAGTAATAACTTACAAAGGGGATCCGGTCACGCAAGGGAAAGGCAGGTTTGGTCCATTTCTCAAGATCAACGATACCTACGTAAATATTCCCAAAAAGTATGATCCAGATAATCTTTCGCAGGATGATATGATCGAGCTGATCGAAATAAAACTGGAAAAAGAAGCCAACCGTTTCATTCGCAAATGGGATAAGGAAAATGTAGCGTTGGAGAATGGACGATGGGGGCCATTTATCCGTTATAAGCGTAAGAGTATTTCTTTACCAAAGAAAGCTGATGGTGAGAAATATACACAGGAAGATATAAAAGACTGGACGTTGGCTGATGTGATGGCGATCGTGAATGATAGCCCTAAAAAGTAAACCTTCATGAAATGACAAAAATTGATGAAATAGATCTAAAGATTCTCAATGAATTAATTGTCGATGCGAAAAAAGCTTATACCCAAATAGCTAAAGATCTTGGAATCTCCAATACATTGGTTCATCAGCGCATCGCGAAGATGCGGGAGTCGGAAATCATAGAAAAGATCGAAGTTAAGCTCAATCCAAAGGTACTTGGTTTTGAAACATTCGCCTATATGGGAATAGTATTGAAGGATACCAGCCGGTCCGCAGAAATCGTGGAGAAACTCAAAGAAATCCCGGAAATTATCGAATGTAGTTATGTGACCGGGAATTATTCTTTCCTGCTTAAAGTTGTCGTACGGAACAATGAACATTTGCGAGGTGTGTTTGAACGACTTGATAATCTGAATGATATCCAGCAAACCGAAACCATGATAAGTTTCGGTTATGAATTTCAAAAGAATATTCCGATAGAACTTTTGGATTTGTGATCCCGTATCGCATTAGTATGTGTTTAGCGCGGTTCTATCCCGGGTAGTTAGAGCTCCAGCTCTGACAATTGTTTGTGTTAAAGAGCCATAGGTTTGACTCATTTTGTAGCCATGGGTTTTAGAGGGTGTGTGAAAACGCGAGGGAATAGTAACCCAGGTGCTTCAGCCCTGGGTTTAAGACCTCTACAGCAGAGGGGCTTCAGCCCATAACCAATTGAAATACAGGGCTAAAGCCCAAGGTTTGACAATCGTACCAACCCCGGCATGAATACCGGGGTTACTTATCTTGTTTGTTTTCACACAGCCTGTTTAATCTGAGGTTCAAATGATAAAACAAGAAAATGAGAGCTGTAGGTTCGAAACATATAAAGTACCCCAACGTTGAATTGGGTGCGTATTATCGTATCCACACCCATTATCTTCAATAACCAATAACTCACAGTTTATAACTTAGATTACATTCTCTTCTCCGGAGATGATAGTTTTATACTAATGGGCTTAAATATTTAGTTGGTTTCTATTTCAGCAATTTCCTTCGGTATATGTGGTCCCAGGACTTTACCTCCTGTCCCTGTGACCAGGATGTTATCTTCGATTCGTACCCCACCAAAATTCATCCAGTCGGCGAGCCTCTCATAAGCAATAAATTCTTTGTGCCTTTTTTCGCTTTCCCACATCTGAATGAGATGAGGTATAAAGTAGAGACCTGGTTCAATGGTAATCACAAAGTTTTTCTCGAGGATTCGACCGAGTCGTAGGTTGCACGTACCAAATTGCTCTGAACGTTTTGTTATACTGTTGTATCCCACGAAAGTTTCACCCAAGCCTTCCATATCATGCACATCCATGCCGACCATATGTCCCAGGCCATGCGGGAAGA
>CAJDXA010000178.1_pt1 | contig 11645 bp, 9 predicted proteins | sample 7391711 | NCBI WGS metagenome assembly CAJDXA01 (sample SAMEA7055748, study PRJEB34461) | soil metagenome | biome: terrestrial ecosystem; feature: Peninsula; material: soil | place: Antarctica | collected 2016
CTAATTCCTAACACCTAATCCCTAGCTTAGCACAAACCGATTCCGGAAAGTCTGTATTTCTTTTCTAAGTAAATCCTGGATTTTGTCTTCTGGCAGTAACCCTTCTCCCTGGAGTTCAAGGCTAGGCACTTCATGCGCCTGGTTGATATAAATGTAATCCAGGTCGTCAATTTCATTTTCGAGGATGTCCCGGATGGCATTAATGCTCCGGTTGAATTGAAGTACATTCCTGATCCTCAATTCACTATGATCCTGTATGGGATCCAGGATATCATTCAGCAAATCCGTCAGATATTGGATGTGAACAAAGGGTCTCACTTGATTTCCAGTGCCAAATATCTGGATCTGTTTGTAGCAGAGAGCTTCAAAGATAAACCGATTGATGACAGAATCATGACGGACGGTGCGATTGTAACCAAACACATTGGCTATCCTGAGAATATCTACTTGCATATCATCGGCGAGCAACTGGACAAATTTTTCAGCTTCCCTCTTGGACCGGCCGTAGCTGTTCATTGGATTGGCTTCCAAATGTTCGCTTTCCACGGGCGCAAAACCATATACCGATGCAGAGCTCGCAAAAATAAATTTCTTAACATGGTTATGCTTTTCCAGACACTGAATCAGATTGGCCGTTCCCCATTGATTGATCTGTTCGAACTTCAGACTGTCCTCCATGCTGTAGGGTGATTTTACGACACCCGCCAGATGATAAATTACATCAATATCCTGAAGTACTTTATTCAGCGCGATATGATTGAGTATATCACCTGCGATAAACTCCACCTTGTGGAGGTTTATATCCCCAAAGAAAAACCGGATATTATCGTGCGACATATTATCATATACGATCACCCGGTCTATCAGTGGATTCGTATTGAGTTTATCTACCAGTGAAGTGCCAATATATCCGGCGCCGCCTGTAACTAGTACGTTCATTTTATTTTGTTGAGGACGTTGATAGGGTTTATGAAGTTTATGGGGTATAGAGCGTAGAGCATAGTATATAGTTCATAGTTTGGGGTTTAAAGAGTTTATGGGGTTTATGAAGTTGATAAGGTTTATGGGGTTTATGAAGTTGATAAGGTTTATGGGATTCATAAGCTGGCGCTGATTGAAGCGAGGGCGGATTAACGCTTTCAGCGTCACACGGTGTGAAGCCACGTATTATTTAGATGGTTTAATGGGTTTATAGAGTTTATGGGGTTGATGTAGTTTATGGGGTTTATATCAATGATCGGAAGATTTGGACTTGATAACGCTATTTCGAAGACTATTTAGCTTATAGCCTATTTCTTCAATTTTATGTCTTATATCGTGATATTGATTTTCATCGATGAACTTTAGTTCCTGTGAAATAATACACTGGTTCAATAATTCCACAAGGCTTCCGAATGCCATCGTATAAAAATGTGCTTGATCCCTTTTGGTTTTTCTTGATGTTCCTTCAGCAATATTTGAACATACCGAGATAGAACATCTTCGCATCTGAGAGATAAGACCGAATTTTTCCTCATCTGGATATAATTTTGTGGAGCTGTAAATCATCACTGATAAAGATTTAGAATCTTGCCAAACAGATAGTTTTTCAAATGAAAATGTGTAAGCCATGGTTAAAAGTTTATGAGGTTTATGAGGTTTATTTAGTTTATAGAGTTTATGAGGTTTATATCAACATTACTAAACCTTATCAACCTTATCAACAATTCCACCGTCCTTAATAATTTTCCACTTCACTATAGCTAAACTCTATCCATCCTAATAAATCCTATCAACATTTAGGACTCTGCCAGACAGATAATTTCTCAAATAAAATGTGTAAGCCATAGTTGAGAGTTTATGAGGTTTATAGAGTTTATGAGGTTTATATCAACATTACTAAACCTTATCAACCTTATCAACAATTCCACCGTCCTTGAAAACTTTCCACCTCACTGGAAAGTAGTTCCCTACCGACTAATGACTACCGACTAATGACTACCGACTATTTTAGTTCCGTGTGCAAACCACATTCTGTCTTTGACTGACCCTGCCATCGTCCATTGCGGTTCGTGTCATCGGACCAGCTGACGGTGCAAGGCTTACAACCAATGGACTTATAGCCTGCATCGTGTAACGGATGCTTTGGTAAATTATATTCTTTTATATAGTCATAGATCATCTTCGATGTCCAGTAGAGCATAGGGTGGTATCTGATCTTTCCATCTTCACCCGTCATGACGGGATCAAAGCTGGCTCTGGTGGCGGATTGATCAGCACGGACTCCTGAAATCCAAATATCGAATTCTTTCCTTACCCGGTCCATAGGGATAACCTTGTTCAGGTGGCAGCAATAGTCCGTGTCTGAATTGTAATAAAAAATACCTTCGCTATTTTTCTGCTGGGAATGGGGGACATCTGAACGTTCTGTACGCACTTGCAGGCCCAGTTCTTTCACTAATTGTTTCCTAAAAGCATGGGTCTCTGGGAATAAGAATCCGGTATCCAGAAATACGATTTCGATACTCTTTTTATACGTGGAGAGTATGTGAAGTAAGGGAACGGACTGGGTCTGAAATGAAGAGCTGCTGACCATGGTCAGTCCCTGCTTTTCAAAATCAGCCAGCGTTTCATGGATGTTGGCTACCAGTGCTCCAAATTCCTGTGTATTACTCATTGTGGATATGTTTTAATTACCAACATTTCCTACGCTGCCTTTTTCGCATCTTTCATAATGTCCTTGTACATTTTACCGAGGATCAGCATCATAAATACCATTACACAGCCTACAATGACAAAGATTGCTATGTATCTCACCGGGCTTTTGCGGTTGGTGGGTAACGGCTGCAGTGGGTAATCAATAATGGTAAATACCGGCCGGATATTCTCCAGACTGAACCGGGATATTTCCAGATTTTTTACGATTTCCATATACATGGTCTGGGTAATGTTCAGATCGACAGTGAGGTCCAGTCTGTTGGTTTGTTGAGATTGGTAGGTCATGCCTCTGCTACGGTCTGTTGCATAGGCCAGGCTGGCCTGTTGTTTTTGCATTACATTCTCCAAAGAATCCTTGCGGAGTGTTAAGGTGTTTACGGTCTCCTGTCCTTTGGCTGTACTCTGGAGCACATAAAAAGAGTTCAGATTTTCATAGAGGGAATAAACCAATGCAATCGATAAATCCTGATCGATGGTTTTCACTTGCATGTTGATCATCTGTGTGGTTTTGTCAAAAGAAATGGTGTACAGCGGGTTTTTCCCTTGTGTGATCATACTGTAAATGCGCTTGAGATACTGCCGTCTTACCAGATCCATGCTGTCAGGTGACTGGTTGATGAAATGAACAGGCTCATCTACTTCCCACTCTTTCTGGAGATTGTAAATTCGACTAATGTGGTTGATCAACAAATCATTTTCCCCATTCAGAGGTACCGTATCCAACATAGATGTGAATTGAATTCTTCGCGACTGACTCAAGGCAATAATTCTGGAATAGCGACTGGTTTCATTACCCGGTTCTCCTGAAAGGCCAAAGCTGGCTAATGTTGAGGCCAGCATGGAATTGCTGCCCCGTTGGCTTTCTTCATTGGCCACGAAGGTGATTTCAGCGACATATTCAATGGTCTGAAACTTCACGAATGCATAAGCTGCAAGTGCACCAATGACAGCTGCTGCGACGAACCAATACCACTTCCCGATCAAATAGCGGATATAGTCCTGAATCGAAAGGAAAATGTCCGCTATGGTGACCTCAGATTCGTGGGCTGGTTGTCGATATGGTGATTGATCTTCCATAAGATATTGATCCTGTTGTTATAATTTATTGATCAATAGAACTGTAGTGGCCAGACTGGAAAGTATGGTAACCGAAGTCAGCGTAAATTTCAGCAGTTCATCCCATTGGACAGGATCCCTACCTTTGGCCTTGACCTTTTCTTGCTTGATTTCGATGATTTCAGGTGGAGTCATAGCTATATAAATCTCACTGCCACGCCGGACCTTTGGATAGCTTTTTATAAACCACAGGGATTTGGTCCCTTCGATACGGCCATTCGGGTAAACGACACGGACTGATTTACGGTCTGCATTCCTATCAAATCCGCCCGCGAAGTTCCTGACGTACCAGGCGGCTGATTTTCTTCCGACAAAGTTGACATTGATGTTATTTCTTTCGATGAGGGTGTCCATTAGTACTTCCGGTGCTCGTGTAGCATTTATCCGGATAGAAACCAGATCATCCTGCCGGGGAATACTGATCACATCCCCTTCGCGGAGTACCACATTCGATGGATGAGAATGTCTTTTCAGCGCCTCTTTCAGAGAGATGACCACCATACCTGTAATGTTGCCCTCTGAACGTACCAATGTAGCTCCTTCCGGGAAGGCATCGGCACTAAGACCGCCTGCACGATTTACGAGATCGGATAATTTTTCCGGACTTTCCATCAGTACATACGGACCCGGATAACGAACGCGGCCGTTTATTTGAACCACTTTCTGCAATTCAAAATCAGGAATCGTCCTGACAACAAGAACGTCAAAAGGCTCAAAGCGGAAGTCAGCATCCGTTGGATTAATCAGACTTCCCTGGGGGTCCAGTTCGATGGATTTGACAATGGTGTTTGGCTGGCCCGAGGGCGCAAACTTTATCCGATAGACATCCACCCGTTTCGGATCTGCATCAAATTGTAATCCACCACCCATCAGCAGGGCATCTTCAAGAGTTAGCGATGGATCAAATATAAATGATCCGGGATCATTGACAGCACCAAGTATGCGGACGTTGAACTGGTTGATAAAAGTTTCTTTATTGTAAATGCGGAATACATCCCCTGCTTTGATTTGAAGAGTTTCACTTCCATCCAGTAAGGCATAGATATCAATCAGTCTGTATTCCCTTTTTTTGGAATTGGTGGTGTCGCCACGAACCAACATGCCATACTGATTGGCTGAAGGTAATAGTCCACCCGCATCCCTGATCAGATCCGGAAAAGTGAGGGACGGATCATAGATGTAGGTGTCGGGATCACGGACCAAACCCAGGATTTGTACCGAATATTGTTCTTTGTAATCCTCGACCCGGTAAGCTCTGATACGATCACCAGGATGCAGGAGTATGTTGGCTGCACTCTGAGGTTGGTTGACAGCCTGAGCCATATCAACCGGGATATACATTTGCTCGGTATTGTCTTTTGGGTTGATTCGTGTCAGCATACCCAGCCCGGTGGCATTGGGTATCAGTCCACCTGCCAATGTAATGAGATCCGCTAACCGGATGTTCTCTTTGGGGTTGAATGTTTCGGTGACCGCTACTCTTACGGCGCCTCCTATCGAGATGGTACGATCAGCGTCGATAAAGCGGCTTTGCTCGTAGATGGTAATGCGATCACGGGGTTGTAAAGCCAGATCGTCTGCTGTTCCCTGCAGAATGGCTTCCGGATTGATCCGAATAAGCTCTACGGAGCCGTCCAGATCGGTTCGTATGACAAACGCCAGATCCTTCCGTGCGATATCCTGTAATTGGGCTTTTTGAAGTACATCAGAAACAGTCTTGTTCTCTATGGTGGAGTAATTTCCCGGAAAGATCACGGATCCACTCACTGATACAAAAGACTTAAGTGGCGATGGTACTGTTCCGATGGTTATGATATCCCCATTTTTCAGGCTAAAATCGGTATCTCCATCCAGGATATTTTGAAGATCCAACTCGATAATCTGCCGCTCTGATTCCATCTGACGGTTAATCCTGATCAGTTTGGTGTAGGCATTGCTGCTTAGACCACCGGCAAACTGTAGAAGTTCTTTAAGGCCTTCTTCCTTTTTAAGCTCATACATCATCGGACGTTTGACCGCGCCGGACAGGGTAACCACTTTCTCACTGAAAGGGACATAGATCATGTCATTGTTGCTCAGAGGATAATCAAACCGAATCGTTGGATTGGTCAGAAATTTATACACATCGAGTTCTTTGACTTCATTGTTGTCTTTCATCAATCTTATTTTCCGTACTGAACCATTAGCCGTAGGTCCATTACATGCCACTAAGGCATTGAAGGCAGTATTGAGTGCGGATATGGTATAAGATCCCGGTTGAGCTACTTCGCCAAAAATATTGATCGTGATTGTCCTGGCTGTGGCCAGTACCACTGAGAATTGTTCCGGGTTAAACGTATAGCGATTCCTAAACCGGTTTTCCAAGAGGGTTCTGGCTTTTTCCAGGGTGATACCTTTCAGGAATATTTTGGGCATACCCGTAGGTGAGATGGTCCCATCCTCTGAAATTGTCATTTCAAAATTGCGGTAAAGGGACAGTTCTGATCCCGAAAAAACGGAATGTCCGTATATGGTGGTTAATTCAACTCTCTTATCCTTGAGTCCTTCTGCCGTAGTTTCTGAAATGGCTTCCTGGATCGAAGCTCCGTCTTCCACTTTTTCCTTTATATCCTCGCTTTTTTCTGATATCACTTCACTGGCAGCTGCTTTCTCCGCTGCGGCTGCCTTTTCCGCGTCCCCACTGACACCAGCCTGAGCTGCTTTTTCCTTTTCCATTTCCTGGATTACGTCCTGCAAGGCTGTTTCCAGTTCCGGAAGCTGTTCCGGCTTGATGTTGTCGAGGTCAAAACCCCGGGTCTGCAGCCGGCTTTTGACTTCGTCCATATTCAGACCTCTTGATTCGATCTCTTGCCGGGCCAATTCCTGGCTTTGGGCCGGAATATTCTGCGCCTGTAACATCTGTGCGGTTGCTATCCAAAGGAACAGGGCATATATAATAAATTTTACTTTCATATTGCGTCAGATTTGATTGTATTGGCGATCGTAATATTCCTGGTAACTGCCATCAATGACATTGTCCAGCCAATCTTCATTCTCGAGATACCAATCGATGGTTTTATCAATACCTTCCTCAAACTGAAGTGAGGGTGTCCAGCCGAGTTCTTTTTCTATTTTGGTAGCATCAATGGCATACCGGAAGTCATGACCTGACCGATCCTTGACAAATGTAATCAATTTCCTTGCGCTCCCTGCCGGACGTCCTAGCTTTTCGTCCATCTGATCGCATATGACACGGATCAGAGCGAGATTGGACCATTCGTTGTGTCCACCGATGTTGTAGGTTTCCCCTGAACGCCCTTCACGAAATACGGATTCGATGGCGTTGGCGTGATCCTCCACATACAGCCAGTCACGGACATTCGTTCCTTCACCGTAGACCGGGAGTGGTTTTTCATTCTTTATATTGTGAATAAACAACGGGATTAATTTTTCGGGAAATTGATTAGGCCCGTAGTTGTTCGAACAGTTGGATATGACAACTGGCATGCCGTAGGTATGGTGCCAGGAACGCACGAGATGATCCGAAGCTGCTTTTGATGCGGAATAAGGACTGCGGGGATCGTAGGCTGTTTCCTCTGTAAACATACCTTCGTGATCCAGGGATCCGTATACTTCATCTGTCGAGACATGGAAAAACAGGTGGTTGTTCCGGTTATTATCTCCGGACCAGGCGTCCTTCGCTGCATGCAACAGGTTCGCTGTGCCGGTTACGTTGCTCCGTATAAATATCAGTGGATCATGGATGGACCGGTCTACATGGGATTCTGCAGCCAGATGAATGACATGTGAGATGTTGTACTTGCTGAAAATATCCTGCATATCATCCAGGTCAGCGATATCCGCGTGGATAAAGGTGTAGTTGGGGAGATCTTCTACATCGGCGAGATTCTCCAGATTCCCTGCATAGGTTAAGGCATCCAGGTTGTAAATGTGATCGTGAGGAAAATTCCGTACAAACAGACGGACGACGTGAGAACCGATAAATCCGGCACCTCCTGTAATTAGAATGTTCATAAGTTAAGTTTTAAGTGGTCAATAGTCTGTAGTCATTAGACGGTAGTCTTTGGTCATTAGTCCGTGGGCGTTAGTCAATAGTCATTAGTCGGTAGTCGGTAGTCGTTGGTTGGTGGCAGGTCCAAGGTCTCCAAACTCCAAACATCAAACATCAAACACCAAACACCAAACTACTCCCTAATAATTGTCCCCGATCCATCGGAGGTACTTGCCGTATCCGCTTTTCAGCAATGGCTCAGCCAGGTTGAATAGTTGTTCTTTATTAATCCACTTCATGCGGTAGGCAATTTCTTCGATACATCCGATTTTGAGATCTTGGCGTTGTTCAATTACACGTACAAATTCCGACGCATTATGCAGTGATTCAAAAGTCCCCGTATCCAGCCAAGCAGTTCCTCTGTTCATGACCGCTACTTTTAACTGGTTTTTTGACAAATATTCCTTGTTGACATCCGTGATCTCATATTCACCTCGATGGGATGGTTGGAGGTTTTTGGCTATTTCAATGACTTGGTTGTCATAAAAATAAAGCCCGGGTACGGCATAGGATGATCGTGGATGATCCGGTTTTTCTTCTATCGACAATACATTATTGTTTTTGTCAAACTCGACGACTCCATACCTTCTTGGATCTTTGACCGAATATGCAAACACATAGGCGCCTTCTACATCTGTACAAGACTGAAGAAGCGTACTGAGCCCACTGCCATGAAAAATATTATCACCCAATACCAATGCTACCTTATCCTGACCGATAAATTCTTCACCGATGACAAACGCCTGCGCCAGCCCATTGGGCACTTCCTGAATGGCGTATTGAAAGTCACATCCCAGCTCTGAACCATCTCCCAAAAGATGCTTAAACTGCGCATTGTCTTCCGGTGTCGTGATGATCAGAATCTCCCGTATGCCTGCCAACATTAGAATGGATAGCGGATAATAGATCATGGGCTTGTCGTAGATCGGCATAAGTTGCTTAGATATCGCCTTAGTGATGGGATACAATCTGGTGCCAGATCCGCCTGCTAATATAATTCCTTTCATACTATGAGATATTTTTTTAAAATAAGGCTAGTCATTGCCTGTTCATGATAGAATACGGCTTCGCCTTCCATATGTCGAGACGACTTATAGCGATTGTTTTAGCCCATAAGTTATGCATCATCCTGATAATCAGGTGCATGTTTAGTTTTATCCACCGATAACAAACCGGTATTATGCATAGATTATTCCTTTGCCAAACAAAGAAATGAATTAAACCCCGCTGTGAAAAACGCTTTACAGAATAGATTGTTATAAAATTTACCATGTAGTATGAATGGTCTTATATGCAACTATACTGTGAACCCGTTGGAATCGAGCGAAATTCAATTCGGTAAAATTAATAATTTGTAATTAGACTCTGGGGTAAAATTGAAATACTATTCCTTTAAGGTGGAATTGGGTTTAAAACAAACTGTTAATTATTTGTCATGTCGCGTATCTTCCTATACTTTACCTATTTTCTAGGCACGCGGCGAAGCAGCTTGAAATTTAGCATAACGACTGTGCGGGATTGCGACCTGAACCATATAATTTAGCAATCAGAACTAAATCACTATACAATGGATCTTAATATAAACGGTAAAAAATTTCTCATTCTGGGGGCGAGTAGCGGATTCGGAAAGCATATTGCAGAACGAATAATCGCTGAGGGAGGGCATCCTGTCCTGGTTGCAAGATCGCGGGAGGTGCTGGAAGCCTTTCAACAAAGCAATCCTGATTCTTCTATTATTGTTGCTGATCTGTTCAGTTCGGAGGGGATTGATAAAGTAGCAAATGAAACGAAGGATATCATCTTGGCTGGAGTTTTGATGAATTCAGGTGGACCTTCGGCCGGTTCATTCCCTTTGGATGGAATGGATGACTGGGACAAAGGATATCAAGTAGTATTGCGGTGGAAGATCGAACTGTTGCGTATACTCATTCCACGGTTTGAATCGGAAAATTATGGACGGATTGTATTTATTGAGAGTGTTTCGGTGCGGGAACCTCTTCCTGGTCTGGTACTTAGCAATGTCTTTCGTATGGCCGTGATCGGGCTTGTGAAGTCTCTGGTAAATGAAATGAACGGGAAGAATATTCTGATCAATGTTATAGCGCCGGGTTATCATAAAACGGATCGACTGGAGAATTTGATTACAAGGCAAAGCGAATCGAGAGGAGTATCCGAAGAGGATGTAATTGCCGGATTTGCTGAAAATACAACGCTTAAAAAACTGGGGGACCCGGAGAACCTGGCAGAATTAGCGGCCTGGTTGCTTTCCCCGCAAAATAATTATCTTACAGGTCAGACGATTGTGATAGACGGAGGACTAGCTAAGGGCGTATAGTAATTTTTAATTTTGAATGCTTAATTTTTAATTTTTTTCGAAGCTCAAAGCAGAAAATAAGAGGATTCATACTGTGTGACACTCTGCGTTAAGCCAGGGAAGGATGGCGCGATAGGAGGATTAACGCTTTTAGCGTCACGCGGTGTGAAGCCCCGTTAGCTCAAAGAAGAAAGACATACGCTGAAAACTCGAAGGAATCAAGCCAATAACCAATAACCAATAACCTAACCCCTATAACCTAAACCCTAACACTCTAAAACCTAAAGTATGTCCTTATACCATTCCATTATCAAACCCATCATGTTTCGTTTAGATGCAGAAGATGCTCACGGAAAAACCATGTCGCTTCTACGATTAGGTGCTTCGTTTCCCGGAGGTGCTTCATTGCTTCGAAGCCGTTTCTCTCTTAACGACGAACGCCTTGAAAAAGAAATCATGAGGATTCGTTTCAAGAACCCTGTAGGGTTGGCAGCAGGCTTTGATAAAGATGGGAAATATATCGATTTGCTACCTCTCCTGGGATTTGGATTTGCAGAAATAGGTACTGTAACACCGCGTCCCCAGGTGGGAAATCCGCGGCCGCGTCTATTCCGGCTGACCGCTGATGAAGCTTTAATAAACCGGATGGGATTTAATAACGAAGGCGTGATGGCGATGGCCAGAAGACTGGGTAATCGGAAAAACCGGGATTTTGTAATCGGGGGGAATATTGGTAAGAACAAGGATACACCCAATGAAGAAGCTTATAAAGATTATGTGTCCTGCTTTCGGGAACTTGAGTCGCTGGTTGATTTTTTTGTGATCAATGTGTCTTCACCTAATACTCCTGGTCTGAGGGAACTGCAGGGTAGAGAAAGCTTGAAACGCATCCTCGGTAGTGTCCAGGGACTCAATGTTGATGGAATCCCTGTGCTTTTAAAAATAGCACCAGATATCAATTTGCATCAACTGGACGATATTATCGCAGTGATAGAGGAAACGGAGCTGGAAGGACTCACTTGTCATAATACAACTATTCGCAGGGATTTGTTGGATACGTCCACATTACAGGTAGAGTCGATAGGTGCCGGCGGATTAAGTGGAAAGCCCCTTCAACAGATGTTCCCTTCTTTGATTCAAGAAGTGCGAAATCGATTGCCTAAGAACTTTACTTTAATTGCTTCCGGTGGCATTCATGATGAATATGCTGCTGTTGAAAAATTGAACTCCGGCGCAGACCTTGTTGAGGTGTACACGGGGTTAATTTATCAGGGACCTGAATTTGTGCGAAGGATCCTAAAAGATATCTTGGCGAAAAGCGATAGGGAAGAAATTTGAATTTAACAATACGAACTTAGTTCCCAGCGCACTAGTGCATAAAACACAAAGTAACTAAACCTATTTTACTGGCGGTGTTTATTTTCTTTTTCTACTTTGCCTTGATGCAAAGTAGAGCAAAAATCAAGC
>CAJDXA010000043.1_pt1 | contig 11629 bp, 2 predicted proteins | sample 7391711 | NCBI WGS metagenome assembly CAJDXA01 (sample SAMEA7055748, study PRJEB34461) | soil metagenome | biome: terrestrial ecosystem; feature: Peninsula; material: soil | place: Antarctica | collected 2016
GATCCTGACTGAATATATCTTTTTTTATCTAAATAATCTCCTGCAATATTAGTTTAAAAATTAAAACTCAAAAGTTTTGTTCGAAAAATTGTGCTTTTTCGCTAGCTTGTAACTTCAAAACCAATGCCTTAACGTCGAACTAAAATTTATGTTTGATATAATAACAATTATAATTAATAAATGCCGTTTCTAATTGAGATGTTTCTAATAAGATCATCCTTGTCACTTTAGATAGACTATAAAATATGATTCAATGAAGGTTGTAATGTTAGGTTCAGGAAATACTGCAACAGTTTTATCGGTACTAATAAATAAGGCCGGGCATGAAATGGTCCAGGTTGTTAGCCGGAATATAGATAATGCAAAATCTCTTGCCTCACTTTATGGTGCAGCTTCCGGGACATTAACTGATGCCCATTTTTCTAATGCAGATATATATATTATAGCATTAAACGATGCAGCTCTGGATAAAATTGAAAAAATCCCTGCCTTAAAAGATAAATTTGTGGTGCACACTGCCGGCGCCATATCCATAAATGCCTTAAAAGATAATTCAGATTCCTATGGGGTGTTGTATCCATTACAAACTCTTTCAAAGTTTACCGACCATGTTCCTGAAATTCCTTTTTTAGTAGATGGAAACACACAAGAAGTTTCCCATAAAATATTAGGCTTTGCTAAAAGCCTGTCCGGGAAGGTAATTGAAGCCAATGATAAAGAGCGATTGAGTTATCATGTAGCGGCAGTTTTTGTTAGTAATTTTTCCAACCATATGTTTGCATTAGGAGAGCTCTTTTGCAAAAAGGAACGGGTGGAATTCAATTCCCTCCTTCCACTTATAAATGAGGTTACTGATCGTGTTAACCATTATTCTCCTTTTTTAACTCAAACCGGTCCTGCAATAAGGGATGATGTATTTACTTTGAACCGCCATCTCCAGGCATTAACACCATACCCTGAACTCCGCTATGCATATCTAAAAATGACGGAGAGTATTATTAAAGTGCATGGGAAAAGGTAGTTCGTTAGTTTGAAGTTTATAGTTTATAGTTTTCCACCCTATGATAAAACTGGTTTCATGGATATGAAGTAGTACACCAAAGGCATTCAACACGAAGTGTTCAACGCTTCGGCATTCAACAGCTTTAGCCGTTCAACATGAAATATTCAACGCGCAGTATTCAACGCTTTAGCATTCAACCATTTAACCATTTAGCATTCCAACCATTCAGCCATGCACTAGGTTTTAACTGAATTGCCACGGGGTTTGTAACCAGTAAAAAATAGAAGTATCGACCCTAATCTTTTTTAAATCGTGAGCAGCACCGGGGCTTTCGGTTTTAAACCAATAATTTAAAAGCACCTCTGTCACCTTGTTCTATTTTTTGCGAAAACCCCGGTGTAAATAGCTCTTAAATATTTCGATCCAAAACCTTTTTAATATACAAGGCCTTTTTGAAACATCTGTGTTTCATTTCTACTCTACATCCGACAGAACTGAAAGACAATTAATGTAGTTTAAACCTATATTCTTCAATAAGCTTGCGATACTGATTTTTAATAAGGCAAATATAAACTTAAGAAAATAATACTTTTCCTATTAACTATTTCCCTTAATTAAAGAAATATCCTGCCATTGACTCAATGGAACGGGTTAGATACTAAATGAAACCAGCCATTTACTAAGTCACATTATTTTAGAACATATAGTATTGTATGTTTATCTTTTAAATAAAAGTTAAATTATTCTCTAATAAGCTTAAAACATTTCCTCATGAGAAAATTATTATTAACAGTAGCAGCATTATTTTTTCTTTTCGCATTTGCTGAAGCACAAAAAAGTTGGCGTGTAAACAATATTCCCGGTATTACAGCCGATTTCACCACAGTAGCTTCCGCAGTTTCCGCAGCTACAGCTGGCGATACAATTTATTTGGAATCAAGTCCGTATAATTATTCTGGTACTGTTACAATAAACAAGAAATTAATTCTACTGGGGACCGGATATTTTTTATCTGATTCTATCAATCCCAAAACTCAATGGAACCGGAATAATGCGATATTATCCAGTACACTGAATTTTAATCCGGGATCTACGGGGAGTGTTTTATCCGGAGTAGAGGTTTCCAGTACATTCAATCTTAATGACAGCGCTATTATAATAGAACGGTGTTATATAAGAAACGGGATTAGATTAGCTAGTACTGCAAATAGCTTTGCCAACAATTGTATCATCCGGCAAAATTTTTTCTCACGTGGCAGCAATATAACTTCCTCCACCGCTACCGGAACAGCAAAAGATGTATTATTTCATAATAATATGATTGGTTCATCGATAAGTTTTAGCGGAAATATGGATAATACTTCGGCGTATTTCATAAATAATGATTTTATTGTATACAATCAGCATTACTTAATAAATTGTATTTTTCAAAATAACATATTTTACAATCCTAATTTTGGCAGCTACCTTGGATCCAATGCTTTTTATAATAATATAGTAAATAATGGAAGTCTTCCAAGCGGCAATAACAACCAGCTAAATGTTAATCTGGATAATGTTTATGTGGATTTTAACAATGGTAGTACCGGCGCTTCTCCCGGAGTTTCGGGCGATGGTCGGTATATACTCAAAGCTGGATCTGAAGCATTAGGTACTGGTGTTTTAAATGGTGCAGCTGTAGATTGTGGTTCCTATGGTGGTCCTGCACAGTATGTACTTTCCGGGATGCCGGCCATTCCAAGCATTTATAAATTAACTGTTCCTAACCAGGTGAATAGTGGTGTACCTACAATGACAATTTCTATCAGTGCTGCTTCCCATTAATAGTTGATATTTTGGGAATGTCCTGATTGTATTTTGTCTTTTTGTTCAACTCCTTAATTTCAAATTATGCTGCAAAGTATTTTGAAGCCATTGTGTAGAATATTTATATCAATAGTGATCGTTTGTCTATTGTCTCTCTCGGGATATGCACAAATAGGTGATCCGGTGTCTTTTACTTTTCCTCCCAATCCGGTTACCAAAATAAGTGCTCTGGAATATTTCTTTGATGTGGATCCGGGACCGGGTAATGCATTTCCAATTGCCGTTTCAGAAGCTGAGGATCTTGTTTTGAATAATATAACTATCAGTGGTTTAAATTCTCTTACACATGGAGTGCATATGCTCTATGTCCGCAGCAGAAATACAGCAGGCGCTTGGGGAATTACTAATTCGGTTTTGTTTTATGTGTCACCTCAGGAGTTATTAATATCTTCTTCCTTAGTGGAAGAAATCAATGGAGCAGAATACTTTTTTGATCAGGATCCGGGAGTTGGAAAAGGGACACCTATTAATTTTACTTCAGGAAATGATATAGAATTGAACAATGTGGTTATTACGGGTTTAGAGGGGCTGCCCTCCGGCATTCATACCCTTTTTATAAGAACTCAATCAGCAAATAAGAATTGGAGTATTACAAATTCACAATTGTTTTTTATTTCGCCTGAAAATTATAAGATTTCTCCTTCCATTGCTACTACTATTACACATGCGGAATACTTTTTTAATACAGATCCCGGAGTTGGAAATGGATCTCCGCTTTCCGTTTCTTCAGGTTCCGAAATTGAATTAAATAATGTAGTGATTACAGGTTTGGAATTGTTGCCTTCAGGAATGAATCAATTATTTATTCGTACCCGAAATGAAAATGGAAACTGGAGTTTAACGAATAGCTTTTTATTTTTCATAGCACCGCAAGAGATGGTGATTTTACCCTACTTAATTCCTACAATTACGCAGGCAGAATATTTTTTCAATACAGATCCGGGAGTTGGAAAAGGAACACAAATTCCACTTACTGCTCATTCAGATGTAAACCTGAATAATGTGATCATTACTGGTTTGGATAATTTAGAACCTGGCCTGAATAATCTATTTATCCGAATAAAAAATGAAAGAGGTAACTGGAGCTTGACAAATACTACTGGCGTGTTTATTTCATCCTCTAAGGTATTGATTGAAGCGACACCTGTTCCATCTATTATTAAAGAAATTGAATATTATATTGATACTGATCCGGGAAATGGGAATGGCATAAAAGTGCCTGTAACAGGAACTCCTGATATTGCAGATCTTGCTATTCAGGTAAATATGTCTGGGGTTGCTGCCGGGGAGCATAAATTATTTATTAGAGTAAAAAACGAAGACGGCAATTGGAGTATTCTGGTTATAGAACCATTTACCGTCCATCTTCCTGTTCCAATGGACATTCAAGTTATTGCCATTGGACTTGAGAACGGGGAATGCCAACTTACAGCTGAAACAAGTGTAACCGTAACCCTTCTTAACGGAGGAGATAATCCGGTGTCCGGATTTGACATTGTTTATAAAATTAATAACGGCACCCTGGTGAAGGAAACTATTAGCCAGGAAATATTACCTGCTGCCGAATTGGTTTATACCTTCGTGCAAAGGGCTGATCTTTCAGCAATAGGTACTTATAACATTGAGGTATATACGCTTCTTGCTGATGATGACCGTCCGGAAAACGACACACTCCGCAAAACAATACAGCACAATGCTCCTATAGAGAAAGGAGTCTCTCCTGATCAGACAATATGTGATGCCCAACCAGTTACTCTGAGTGCTTTTGGGGGTAAAAAATATATATGGAGTACCGGAGGTATATCCAATATATTAAAGGTAACGCCAGCATCTACCACCACTTATTATGTTACGATTACTGATGTGAACAATTGCGACAAATACGATTCTGTTACCGTTACGGTGCTGCCCGCATTGCAGCCTCCGGTAATTTCTGTATCAGGAGATGCAGAAGTGTGCTTTGGCAATTCAATTTTATTGACAACAGATATGGGTACCGCTGTCGAATGGTTTATGGTTCTGGACGGTGAAAATATTCCTTTGACAAGTTCTGAGACCTATACGGCAACCCTGCGTGGTCAATATTTTGCAAAATTCAAAAATGCTTCAGGCTGCACGATAAATTCCGAATTATACCTGGTAAACATTCTGCCCAAACCAGTGATTACGACCATTCCATCTATTACAGCTATTTGTAAAGGTGATTCGGTAACCATAAACATTGAGCATGCTTCGGTATTTAACTGGTCCACCGGCGATGCGACTTCATCTATAAAAGTAGCTCCACAGAGCACCACTACTTATTATGTTACCGGTAGTAATGCGCTAGGTTGTACCTATAGTGATAGTGTCACTATTACAGTACTGCCGGCTCAGGCTCCTGGCCAGGTAGGTAATTTATTTCCTACTGATCAAACTTTAGACGTAGAAATTCCTGTTGAATTGTCCTGGTCGCCTGCTGAAAATGCAACGGCCTATGATCTATATGTTTGGAAAGCTTCGGAAAATAAGCCTACTAATCCTTCCGTGAAGGACATTACCAACCTATCAGTTAAATATAGTTCTTCGTTGCAAATGGGAACATCCTATAATTGGATGATTGCTGCAAAAAACAGCTGCTTTCAAACAGACGGTCCAATCATCAGCTTTGCAACAGGCAGCCTGCCGGACCTGATCGTCAACAGCTACGAAGTTGCAGATAATACCACAGGAGGTTCAGATCTGACTGTTAAGTTTGAAGTTAAAAATATAGGAGCCGGCGGCACTAAAGCGGGAAAATGGAAAGATAGGATATGGTTATCTGCGGATAAGGATTTAAGAAAAGCGGATGACATTCTTCTTGGTGAATTTGAAAATCTAAGTTACCTGCAACCTGGAGAATCTTATATACAAACCAAGTCAGTGAATATTCCTGAACACATTGCGGGTACTTACTATTTATTTATCATCACAGACAATGATGATGCCTATTGCATGGGAGCATTAGTCAATGGAGAATGCACAAAAGATAGAGGGAAGCATTCCCATACGATTAATGAATCCAATGAGCAGAATAATTTTATTTATACCATTATTACCATCAATAAACCTCCCTTACCTGATTTAGTGGTGAAATCAGCCGGAGTGCCAAGCGATGTTTTTTCGAACGACGAAATTTCTGTGCAGTACCAGGTTAAGAACGAAGGAGATTTTGAGGCAATATCCAAACTTTATACCATAGCCGGATGTTCAGGTTCGGTAACAGTCAGGGAATACTACTGGCAGGATGTAATTTATATTTCCGCCGACCCCGAGTTTAATATTAAAACTGCTAAAAAATTAAAAACAGCGAATATAGTATTAGGTTATGTGGATCGGGGAGAATGTAAATTTAGAAACCCGGCCTTAAAAATTGATAGCAGTTACAGTAATACGGTAACGGTAAAAATTCCCCAGGAGTACCAGGGAACCTATTATCTGTACATCGTTGCCAATAATGTAGGTGTATTCGAATCATCGTACAGTAACAATATTTTCCGTAGCGATCCGATTACCGTGCGCCTGACACCACCTGCGGATTTGGTAGTAAATAGTATCACTGCTCCTGCATCTGCATTTTCTGGAGAAAAAATTCCGTTGAGCTTTGAGGTCAAAAACCAAGGGGCTAATCCACCCCTCAGGAACGGGTGGAGGGATAAGGTTTATCTTTCTCAGGAAGAAACTTTTACCGAAAGCAATGCCTTCCTCCTTGGTACAAAAACCTATTCAGGAAGTAGTAATATTTTCACAACTGGTAAGACCTATACAGTTAGCGACGATTATAATGTTCCGCGTGGACTTTTAGGATCTTATTATGCATATGTTTTTACTGATGCTGAAAATAATGTGTTTGAATATGATAAAGACGATAACAATATTGGGAGAAGTGTTAATCCTATTATGATCTCTAATGGTGACCGCCCCGATCTGGTAATTTCCGGAATAGAATTGCCGGATACAATTACCCGTACCAGGCAGTTTCCTATAAAATGGACGGTAAAGAATACCGGTACTAAACAAGCCGCCGGCAACTGGGTAGATAAGGTATATTGGTCATCAGGCAAAAACTTTAACGAGGGAACTCCCAAATCCTTGGGTCAGGTTTCGTATGTGGGTACACTGCAAATTTCGGAAACCTATAACCGAAGCATGACAGTTACACTTCCGGCGAATGTTCCGGATTCGGTTACATTCTTTGTGACGACTGATTTTACAGACAAAATCTTTGAAGAATCTGAATCGAATAATACCTCTTCGCATCATGATTTTAATATAGCTACTCCGGTAATAATTACTCCTCCGCCTACGCCGGTTACTCCGACAAATTATATTGATTTAAAAGCTGCATCACTTGTGGCCGGTGCTAATGCAATGTCAGGCGCAAATCTGGAGATTACTTATTCGGTTGAGAACCTGTCTTCCTCGGCCTCTAAAGCTAGTTGGAATGATCGGTTCTATCTTTCTGAAGATAATATACTTGATGCAGGGGATCATTTATTAACGAATATTACACAAAGTTCGATTGTTGGAAATGGCTCTTATACAAAAACCTTTAATGCCCGCATACCCAATGGAATGTCAGGTAATTATTATTTAATTCTTTACACTGATGCCAGTAATTCAGCTAAGGATACAATACGCGGAAATAATGAGATCAACAGAGCCATCAACATAGGGTTAACTCCCTCGCCGGATTTAATCGTTTCGGCAGTAACCGCACCCACAGAAATATATCCCGGCCAGAACCTTATGATTCCTTATACAGTTGGAAACCAGGGTGTGGGGCCGGCAAATGGAAAGTGGTATGATGCTGTTTATATAAGCAGGTCTCCGCAGCAAGCAGGTTCAAAAATCCTGATTGGTCAACACACACACGTTGGACCGTTACAGAACGGTCAGGATTATACCGATTCTATTGCAGTTAAAATTCCATCCGGTGTTTTTGGAAACTATTATTTAATTGTAATGACTGATTACACGAATGTGGTTTATGAAAAAGATCAGGAAGAAAATAATACCTCTGCAAAGGTGGTATCTGTTGTGATCCCGGAACCTGCAGACTTGTTGATCACCCAATTAGCTTTACCTGATACAGCTTACCTTGGAGATAAAATCAACACCACTTATGAGGTGAAGAATATAGGCGATAATCCAACAGTAGGTTCATTTACAGATGCAGGGTACCTTTCCGGCAATACTACTTTCAATCCTCTGGTTGATCAATTATTAGGAACCATGCTCAGGAACAATGTACTGCAGCCCGGAGAATCTAAATCGTACAATATAGAAGGAAACATTCAATCAGTATTCCCTGGTGATTATTTTGGAATAGGACGTACTAATATTACAGGTTCGGTTGTGGAAGACAATTTGAATAATAACAGTACGGTTTCAGACCAAAAGATTCATGTGAAAATCAGGGACCTTCAGCTGGGTGTGTCCGAAAATACTATTTTAACCAAAGGAGATGAAAAGTACTACAAGATAGACGTGGGTGCTAACCTGGACATGGTGGTAGAACTTTCCAGCATTTTGTCCAGTATCCAAAATGAAATATACATTGCTTTTGGACGTGTGCCAACGGTGAATGATTATGATGCCAAAGCAAACCTGGCTCAAAAAGCAAATCAGCGATTAATTATACCAGGCACTCAAAATGGATCCTATTATTTGTTGGCCAAATCAAACCTGACAGGTTTTCAAACGGTTACCTTGCTGGCCAAAGCATTGCCGTTTGGCCTGAACACTGCTACGCCTCAAAAGATAGGACAGGGCATTGTTTCCATTCAGGTGGAAGGAGCAGGATTCAGAGAGGGAATAGAATTTAAGTTAAGAAAGACAGGGATGAGTGCAAATTTTGCATCGCCGACAAAAACAACGCGTGAAAATAGCATGCAGGCAGGATTAGCCTGGGATTTTTCACAGGTTGATTTAGGGAATTATGATTTGGTAGCCATCAATCCGGATGCATCGGAAGTAACACTCGTAAAAGGAATTACTATTGAGAAATCTACAGGCTATCAACTGCATTATGATGTAATGGCTCCCGAGGTACTGCGTGTAGGTAAAACGGGTTCTTATGATTTCATTATTAAAAATAATGGAAATATTGATATTCCCTTTGTACAGACGTCCATCTCTGTTGATGATTATGCTAATATTATTAAAACCACTACTACCGGCAATGTGAAAACCAGGGCACAAATGAACCCTGGTATAGACTCCGTCCAATTCCTGGAATATATTGAGATTCAAAATCATAAAGTAATTCCTTTGCACACGAAGGATTTTGCTGTCGGTGATGAATTCCGGGTATCGGTACTTTTTGAACAATTCAGAAACAGCACCTTCCCGGTTTCCATTGGTGCTGAAGCGATGGATACCGATGAGTTTATGGCCAGGCAGGTAAGCAGTATAGAATTAATGCGGAACCTGGCACTGTATAATCCTGATTACTTTGGCAGCACTGAACTTAGTTTGCTGGCACAGGATAAAAATGGATTTACGAATGAATTATTGAATACGTATATAAGAATGGGGGTTATTTCTCCTGCAGATACGATAGGAATTAGCCCATGTGAAAGCTGTGGAGTTCCGGATGGAAATGACCCCGGAGTTGTTTACAGTCCGGGATCCAGTCCGGGTTATTTATTGTTGCCTCACGCAGTATTTGGTATGAATCAACATTATGAATGGGAAATAAATAACTATCGCGGATTCCCGGGTTCCTGGAATGGATGGGATCTCATTAAAACCCAGGGAGCTATTGATATAAGGGCTACATCAGAGCAACCCTTCACAATAAAGATTATTTCGCTTAACTTCTTCAATCTGCCGGGACATCTGGGAGCTTTTGCTCCTGCCTTCGATAAATGTTTCCTGATAGCCGTCGCCAACGGAGGGATCTTTGGGTTTGAGGCTGATAAATTTGTTTTAGACACATCAGAATTTGGAAGATATAATATAACCTATGGAGGTAGATTTTCAATACAACTACATGGCACGGATTCCCTAATGTTGTGTTTCACAGCACGCAAGGTGGTATTCGGTGAAGATGGAATCCCGGGGGGACCAGGCGGATATGGTCAACCAGGAGCTCCCGGAGGAAATGGCGGACCCGGTAATGTGTACATTCTTGCCGGAAAAGGTGGTGCAGGTGGTGCAGGTGGTTTGGGAGATGAAGATTGGATACCTGGTGTAGGTGGGCAAGGAGGCTCCGGAGGAAAAAATGTCGATGGTACTTATGAAGATGACGGACCAGATGGTCCGAAGGGTCGTGAATATCCGAAGGATTTTCCTCCTGGTACTACACCGGAGAATCCACCTGGTACACCACCCGGTACTCCTCCTGGTACTCCACCGGAAGGTGGCATGCCTCCGGGCGTGCCTCCGGGTATTACTCCTCCAGTTCCTCCGGGGGGAGGCATTCCTCCGGGTATGGAGCCAGGAACACCTCCGCCGGCTCCAGGATTCCCTCCGGGTGGAGGCCCCAATCCAAACCAGCCTCCGGGACCATTGTGTAGCCCTCCTCCCCCTTCAACAAGCAACTGGTTGAAGTGCCAGGTTGCGCCATGGCTTTTAGGATGTGGAATGACAGTTTCAGGATGCTATACTTTGTTTGTAACTGGTGGCGTTAAACTTGGTCTGGTAGGTGGAGTAGCGGGTGTCTTCGTAGGTGCAACAGGTGGAGCAATAGTTGCCGCTTATTTCTGCGGGAAAGGAATAGGGGAGAACTGCATTCGAGGGGACTTGACGCTTCCGGGTAAAATTCTCAAGTTTGCTATTTGCAGACCGGTGGTAACTTCCTGTGATCCAAACGAAATTCAGGGCCCTCTTGGTTATGGTGCGGAGAAGTTCGTTTCTAATACTGAGAAACTTCCGTATACCATCTTATATGAGAATGATCCGGAATTTGCTTCAGCACCGGCTCAAAGGGTGGCTATTACGCAACCTATAGATCAGCATCTGGATGCCTCAACATTGCGGTTAGGAAGTTTTGGATTTGGAAATTTCTTGTTCAACGTTCCTGAAGATGTATCCAACTATACCACCAGGTTAAATCTGGCAGATAGTCTTGGTTTTGATTTGAATGTTACGGCTGGTCTGGATATAGTGAACCGGGAAATTTTCTGGATATTCCAGTCTATTGATCCACTCACAGGTCTTTCACCCAATGATCCTTATTCCGGGTATCTGCCGGTAAATGATTCAACGGGTAAAGGAGAGGGATTTGTTACCTATACCATCCAGGCGTTGGGTAGCACGCATACGGGCGACAGTATAAAAGCTAAAGCGGATATTGTTTTTGATATTAATGCACCAATTGTTACGAATACAGCAGTTAATATTATAGATGCAGTGTCACCTGTCTCCAATATCACCAACCAGGTATCCGTAGCTTATAACTCAGTGATCACCTTAAACGTGCAGGCTGCTGATGATGCAGGGGGAAGTGGCATAAGAGACTATGTTTTATACTATTCAGAAAACGATGGTCCCTTTGTGAAGTATGACAGTGTGTTTACGGACTATTCAATTTCTATAGTCGGCAACCCTGGCAGCACTTATTGCTTCTTTACTTTGGCAACAGATAACGTAGGTCATATTGAAGCCATGAAAAACCAGTGTGAAGTACAGCTGATGCTGCAACCTGACATACCACTTAGTGTAAATATGCTATACTTTACGGGGAAGTTAGAAGAAAAAGATGCGCATCTGAAATGGGCTACAGCTTCTGAAAGT
>CAJDXA010000068.1_pt1 | contig 11588 bp, 12 predicted proteins | sample 7391711 | NCBI WGS metagenome assembly CAJDXA01 (sample SAMEA7055748, study PRJEB34461) | soil metagenome | biome: terrestrial ecosystem; feature: Peninsula; material: soil | place: Antarctica | collected 2016
CGGAATCGCTCCACTTCCTCCACTTGATCAAGTTCCCGGATCAGATCAATAAAAAGGTCTTGCTTCTTTGGGCGCTGACCTTTCCCTGGGGTATCTGAATGTTCCGGCAATTCCGTTCCATTGCCGAAATCGCCCAGATTCACTCCAGTCAAAACGATCTCCCGTACACCTGATGTCCCTATTTGCCGGGCATTCGCAACCACCTGATCGACTGTATCACTCCGGCTCCGACCTCGTGCTTGTGGAATCGTACAAAATGTACAGCTGTAATCACAGCCATCCTGAACCTTTAAAAAAGAACGCGTCCGATCACCGAATGAAAAGGCATTATTAAAAGTGGATATTTCACTGATTTCTGTGGTGTGGATCATGCCCTTGCTTTTGGCACCATCGAGCTGATCAATGTAATCAAGCATTTGGAATTTCTCTGCCGCACCCAACACCAAATCAACTCCTTCGATTTCAGCAATTTCTGCAGGTTTGAGTTGAGCATAACATCCGGTCACCACCACACGTGCGTTCGGGTTCCGTCGCAAAACCCTCCGGACGAATTTACGACATTTACGATCTGCAAAGTCAGTGACCGAGCAGGTATTAAGTACAAAAATATCAGCATGATCATAATCCTCAGCTACCTCATATCCTTTATCTTCAAACATCCTCTGCAAGGAAGAGGTCTCTGAAAAGTTGAGCTTACATCCCAATGTGTGAAAAGCTACGGTTCGTGGACTTCCCATATTTTTTACTCTAAATATTGATCTGCAAAGATAAACCAGTTACGGCTTCTATACGAACCATTTACACTCTTTTGAATAATATTAATGGAATATGTTTCGATAATGTTGTAGGTCCTGAACCAACCAGAAGTTGTCCTGGTTCATTTACTGTATGGTACGAGATGAGAAAATCAATCTATTTGATTAAATTTGAAAGAATGAGTCTGCTCCGAAAAGTCTTCCGCCCCTAAATCTCCTCAAGGGGACTTTTAATAGATCATTGATTTTCAACGATCACCCCTTTAGGGGTTGGGGGTGGAAAAGTTGAAAATCGATGATCTTAGACTTTTCGGAGTTGACTCAAGCTTTGAACTTGTAAAACGGATTTATTTTTTGACGAATCAACTGCCAGAATCAGAGAAATATGGATTACATTGCCAGTCAGGGAGATTCTATTGAAGAAGCACGATCAAATCTGATCGAAGCACTCGAATTGTTTTATGAATTTGCTTCACCTTCCGAGATCGAAGAAAGATTGCGTGAGGAAGTCTTGGTGACTCAAGTTGAAGTAAGCATATAATAATGAAAATTCTTTCCGGACTCACAACTTACACCTGATAACTTACAATTCTATATCTCATTTATCTGTTCAGCCAATGAAACTGCCCTGAATCCCTTTACCGTAAGTTCTTTTTTATTATACTCCAAAGGTTCATCCAAATCCCACTGGTAAATTCCACCGCCGGCTTCTTCCAGGATAATCTGAGCCGGAGCAATATCCCATTCTTTCATAAAGGTCCTGGCACGTGGGTAGTAATCAGCTTGCCCGATGATGAGCTGGACAAATTTCAATCCACTCCCCAGAGTAATCAGGATAGGTTGATCAAAATTTTCAAGGTATTCCATGGTCTTGGGATCCAGATTAGAACGGGAACGCATAATCCTTAGCTGACTCAGACCAAAGTCAACGGCATGCCCGCCAAGTCTTTTGGGCTTCCCATTTCCTGCCAGCCAGGATCCACCACCTTTCCATGCATAATAAAGCTCATCATACACCGGAGCATAAATAATTCCCAAAACGACCTTATCCTCTTGAATAAGAGCCAAGTGGATGGTAAATTCATCCAACTCCTTTATGAATTCCTTTGTTCCATCGAGTGGATCAATGATCCAGAACCGCTCAAAGTCTTTTCGTACCTCCCATGGAATGATTTTATTTTCTTCGGAAATGATGGGTATCGAGTCATCCAATGCTTTCAGTCCATTCACCAGTATTTCATTCGATCGCAGATCAGCAATAGTTACCGGGGAATTGTCCTCTTTGAGTTCAATCTCCACATCTCCATCTTTTCTATATATGCGCATTAGTTCCTGTCCGGCCTGGCGTACCAATTTATTTAAATGGGGTATATACTGTTCTAGATCTTTCATAAAATGGATTTCTTAAATGACAGGAAATTACTGGTAGTATAACGGCTTTTTGAACTACTTGTTTATCCATTAGATAAGAACCGGTTATCAGCCCGTCTGGCAGGTGACATGAATTAAATTTTCCTAAAAGCTGAAACAGCTGCTCACTTCACTGCTAATTCTCCTAAGGTAAATATGGTTTTTACATTTTTTCCTCGGAGATATTGCCGGGTATATTCTACATCCGCATGCAGAGCTACTCCAAAGTCTCCACCCCAGGCACCAAGTGGCTTAATCACCCCTTTGAAATCTGAAAACTTACCATCGTACGCTGTCCGGTCGAGAATGTTTTCCATCAGTTTAAGCTGTTCTCTCAGCAATTTGACGGCTTCGTCCACCAGTTGGCATTCAGCCAATGATTCTGAGATGGCACTGGCTTGATCCACATCACTTTGTTTCCATTTACGATTGGATTTCCAGGCCTGCACTTCTTCCTGGCTGCTCTGTTTGTGACCCTGGTAAAATACCAACATCGAATCCATCAACTCCTGATTCCATTCAAAAGTCTCAAAGGAAAGTTCATCTTCGTTCTTTTGGTACAACAATGGTTCGTCCGACATTGCAGCAGCCACGTCATACCCTGATCCTTCCTGCGTATCAAAGTACAATTCAAAAGGTGAAAGCTCTGCCCAGTTGGCCAGATTGGTTATTAAGGTAGAACTGGTTCCTAAGCCCCAGGCCGGGTCAAATTCCAGGTCACAGGTCACCTTGTATTTTTTCCATTGGGACAGGAAATCAGAATTAAGTTGAGCTGCGGACTTTATAAGAGATTGTACAAAGACGGCTTTCTCTTCATCATTTGTTTTCTCAATGGAGAAGTCGATTAAATTCATCTTGCATTCAAACCACTTCTCTCCATGCTGATCTTTAGTCAACCAATGTAGTTCTGCGCCCTGTCCTTCAACGACTTTCATGGACTGACCTTTCTGCAGCGGTACCGCCAGGCCTATGGCTCCTTCAAGGATTAAGTATTCTCCAGTGAGCAAAAGTTTTCCATGGGAGTGGGTCTTGAAAGCGATGGCCGTAGTTTTTAGTAATGAAGTAATGGATCGTAAAGATAAAAGTTTTAGTTCTATTATCGTGTCGGAAAACGTAATTTAACCAGCTATTTTCCTTCAAAATACCAACGATCGCATGCCCTGCTCATACCAACCTGGTTTATAACAGCTGAAGAACCATCCTGGATACCTTGATATTTTGGTTCATACTCCTGAGTAAGGAAAATTCCATACCTTTATAAAATACTTGAATTAATTTATAAATCTCAGAAGTCAGCTCTTCATGTCAGCCATTAAATCCTCAGGAATTCAGTCTTTTACTCTTGAAAATGAAAAAGTACGTTTTGTAATTACAAATTACGGAGCGCGGTGGATCAATGCTATAATTCCAGGCATCAATGGACAAAAAGTAGATATCCTGCAAGGTTATGATACACTCGAAGAATACCTTGAATTCACTAACTTTTACGGGACTATATGTGGCCGCGTAGCTAATCGGATCGCTGGTGCACAATTCACTTTGGAAGGTAAGACTTACCAGCTTACCGAGAATGTCCCAGGAGCTACGCTCCATGGGGGACCAGGCGGATTCCACTCAAAGATGTGGAAAGTGCTGGAGCATTCCGATAAAAGAGTCGTCCTGGAATATATCTCTCCGGATGGAGAAGAAGGTTATCCAGGCGAAGTAACCGCCCGGGTTACGTATTCACTGGAGGGTGAACAATCACTCCGTCTGGATCTGGAAGCCTCATCCAATAAGCCAAGCCCGGTCAATCTGGCCCACCATCCTTTTTTCAACCTGGAAGGAAATGATCATGGAAATTTGAAGCACCATTTCTTCAGGATTTCAGCCGATTATGTTTATCCAATGGATGAGTACTTTACCATTGATGAGCATAAAGACAGCGTGGAAGATACCGTATTTGATTTGAGAAAATCCCGTAAAATCTATCCTCATCTCCATGAGGATGGTGCGCAAATCAAACGAGCTGGCGGGTATGATCACAATTTTGAACTCAATGATTACCGCAAGGGGCATCTTCGCGAAGTTGCGCAGGTATGGGAAGAAAACACAGGCCGAATGATGAAAATTCATACCACATTGCCTGGTCTTCAGTTTTATACCTGTAATTCAGCAGGAGCTCATCCCGGCAAAAACAAAAGCCACTATCCAAAGTGGGGGTGTTTCTGCCTTGAATCACAATATTTTCCCAACAGCCCCAATGTGCCTTCATTTCCAGATTGCATCGTCCGGCCAGGAAAACCTATGGCAGAAACAGTGGTATACGAATTTAGCCAGCATCGCCAACTGAATGATTAAACTTTAAAATGACAAGCTTGAAGAAATGCTTCTGACATGATCCTGGTTATGAATTTTAATCTTACTAATTTCTCATTATAATGACGAAATCCCAGATAGATATCAATTGCGATTTAGGAGAAATAAATCATGCCCGATTTCCTCACCATATTGAAATACTCGATTATATATCGAGTTGCAACATAGCAACAGGTTTTCATGCCGGTGACCCCTATACCATTCTCAAAACCATTCAGGAAGCCCGGCATCGTGATGTGGCCATTGGAGTTCATCCTTCCTATCCCGATAAAGCGGGCTTCGGACGCATATCAATGGAAATGTCGGATGATGAGCTATACGCCAGTTTGATTTATCAGACCTCTGCTTTATACGGTATTTGTAAAATGGCCGGAGCCCGTCTGCATCACATCAAGTTGCATGGAGCGCTGTACCATGATGCTCATTCTAAAGAAGAGGTAGCCAATGTAGTTATTAGGTTTCTGCTCAATTGGATGCATCCCCTCATGCTTTACGGCCAAGAAGGAAGTTTACTCGAAAGGCTGGCTTTGGAAAATGGGATAAAATGGGTCTCTGAAGGTTTTATTGATCGTCGGTACGGTACCGACGGCATCTTATTATCGCGCAATCTAAAAGGAGCTCTTATTGAAGAACCAGAGTCATCCATCATACAAGCATTAAATTTAATCAGGTACCATAAAGTACAAACAATCGACGGACGAGAAGTTAATATGAATGTACGCACCCTTTGTATACACGGTGATCAATCAGGAGCAATCTCATTAGCCCGTCAGCTTCAGAATATCCTGAGGGATCAGGAAATCACGATCATGTCACCAAATGTATGAAGTCAAATAGTTACCGGATCTATGCATTGTCAGAAAACACTCTGACATTCCAAATGGCACCTGAAATATCAGAGGATCAGATTCGATTACTATATCATATGAAAAGAGTTGTTATCAAAGCAGATATCCCATATGTCCATCAAGTATTGGTGAGCTTTAATGAACTCACTATATTTTTTGATTCCACCTCTTTAACTTTTCAAACACTCCAAAAAGCTATGCTGGAAATCCTCGATCGGGTAAATTGGAACGAGATCGATATTCCATCGGCAAAAATTGATCATTACACCATTCCGGTATGCTATGAGGAAGATATGGCCTTGGACAAATCCAGATTGGAAAAGCAATCCGGCCTCTCTTTTCCTGAAGTAATAAATCTCCACCATCAAGCAGTTTACACCTTTTACATGATGGGTTTTTTGCCCGGATTTTTATATCTGGGAGGATTAAACGAGCAGCTAAAATGTCCACGATTGGAAATTCCACGTCAAAAAGTAGTATCCGGATCCGTAGGTATTGCCGGGAAACAAACGGGAATCTATCCAATGGACAGTCCTGGTGGCTGGAACATTATTGGCCGAACACCCTTAATACTATTTGACCTGGCCTCTAAAGACTCTTCAGTAGAAATGGGAAACGGTGGCTTTCTAATCCAGCCTCTCGATAAAATTCATTTCACTCCTATTTCATCCCTACATTTTGAGGAATTAAAGGGGGTAACACTTAAGGAATACCATCAAATCAATAAAAACTCATAATCGCTCCGTATGGGAATCATAGTCACAAAAGCTGGTTGGCAAACAATGGTCATGGACCAAGGGCGCAGATTTACCCGTCATCTGGGAGTACCTGCCTCCGGGGCTATAGATTTGTTTCAGTATTGGTGGGCAAATGGAATGGTGGACAAATGGAATTTTCAGGATGCAGGGCCACCGGTTCTGGAGATTCGGTCCGGTCCTGTTGAAATTGTATTCGAAGATTCGCATGTTTTTGCTCTGGCGGGATCCTCCGGTCAATTTTATCTTAATGGTACAAAGATACCCGGTTATCAAAGGCTGGTTGCAGAAAAGAATCAGACCCTTCGAATCAAAAATATTCAACGAAATGGAACCGTTTATTTGGCGATAGGTGGAGAATGGAGCGTAGACCGCATTTACGGTAGTGCTTCTGCGGACATCCTGAGTCCGTTCCCCGGAACCACAGGAAACTTCCTGAAAAATAATGACAGGATAAAGATCCTTCAAGCTACTGATGGCTTGGAAGCTACGGAATATACACCCGAATATATCAAGCGTTTTTATGAACAGTTTAATCCGGTACTAAGGCTCACAGCAGGCCCGGAACTTAATCTTAGCGATCAGATCAAAAAATCACTTCTTGAAGATGAATTTGTCATAAGCCGAAAAAGCAACCGGATGGCTTACCGGCTTGATTCAACTACAGAATCCGACCAGCACTTGCCTTCCATGGTTTCTTCGATTGTACTTCCTGGAATGATCCAATGGCCTTCACAAAATCAGCCCATTCTTCTGCTTCCTAACTGTCAGACGACTGGTGGTTATCCAAGAGTAGCTAAGGTGATCGATGCAGATATGTGGAAACTGGCCTATGCTGGGCCTGGTGATAGCCTCCGCTTTAAATGGGTGCCATATGAAGAAGCCCTATATCTTCGAAACTATGAAATGGGTCAATTTACACAAGCATGGAATCAAACCTTCCGTCAGCCAATTACGAATCACTCCTTGATGTACTGACCGAAAGATCCTGTTCTATGGTGGAATAAGGATAAGATTTCAGACCTTCTTCAAGGCAGTCCAGAGCCAATTCAAGTTGAGGAAGATCGAGAACATAGGCCAGACGAACCTGATCCCTTCCGCGGTTTTCTGTGGCATAAAAGCCATTCCCTGGAGCCAACATCACCGTTTTGCCATTCAGACGAAAATCAGTAAGCAGCCATTTGCAAAACTGATCAGTATCATCGACAGGAAGCTGTGCAAAAATATAGAAAGCGCCCTCGGGTTGGTTGAGCACTACACCCGGTATTTTGTTAAGCCGATCAACTACATAAGCTCTTCTGGACTTGTAAATTTCTATCATATTGGTCATAAAAGCCTCGGGAGGATTGATGACTTTCTCCGCATATTTCTGGCCCAGGACCGGTGGACTCAGTCTAAGCTGAGCATATTTCAGCACCATATCTCTTACCTGGGCATTGCGTGTAACGATGCACCCTATACGGGCTCCACAGGCGTTGTATCTTTTACTTATGGAATCCAGGACGATGACCCTGTCTTGTATGTGTTCCATTTGAAGCACACTGTAAAATTCGGATTCATAGCAAAACTCCCGGTAAACTTCATCGACTATCAAATAAAGATCGTGCTTCAACACAAGCTCGGCCAGTTGAACCAACATTTCCTTGGAATAAACCTTACCAGTGGGATTATTGGGATTACAAAGCAACAATGCCCGAGACCTGGGTGTCAACACTGATTCAAAATCCTTCATGGAAGGAACGGGAAAACCCTCATTAAAAGGTGTGTATATAGATCGTATGTGTACACCGGCCATCTGGCTAATACCATTATAATTCGCATAAAAGGGCTCTTGTACTATGAGTTCATCCCCTTGATCCATGGTGGCAAATATGCTTAAAAGCAACGCTTCACTCGCACCGGTGGTTACAAGAATATCATCCGCCTCCAAATGAACATTCCAATTTCGATAATATTCGATGAACGCCTGCTGCATGGATTCTTCACCTTCCGATTTTCCATAGGGAAGATGATTCTCAGTCCAGTCAGACAGGGTGTCACGTGGATTTACAGGAGAAGCTACGTCAGGCTGACCAATATTCAGATGAAATATATGAACCCCTTTTTTCTTGGCTTCATTCGCATATTTCATCAGCTTTCTGATCGGTGACTCATAGGCGTGTAGACTCCGTTGGCTTACATTCTTCATTTAAGTTGTTTTTGTAAGAGCAATAAATCAGGCTTCAGCACTGGGGATATTAAAAGTAATAGGAGGCATAGGGGCTCCTCCATCCTGGATAGGACCGTGCTGGTCTTCATATTTTTTAATATTCTCTTCCAGGGCGTGCATCAGTCTTTTGGCATGAGACGGGCTCAAAATAATCCTGCTTTTCACTTTTGCCTTGGGTACATTGGGCATCATACGGACAAAATCCAATACAAACTCCTGATTGGAGTGGGATATAATTGCCAAGTTAGAATATATGCCATCCGCAATTTCTTCTGAAATTTCAATATTCATCTGACTCGGATCTTTCTTCTCTTCCATGATCATTGTTTTCGATGCAAAAATAGGGGAATTTCAAGGACAATACCAACGATTCTCCCTTATAATTTAGTTTTCTGTTTCTTTGAAACGATAAAGCGTAGTTTTTCCGTATAATCAAAGCTATTACAAAATGATCAAAATGTTAAATTCTAATGTTTTATCCATTCATTTCCTTGCATTATAAACATTACACATAATGTCAATATGATTACATCAAAACTTTACGTGATCTGCCATAATTATTTGTTAATCAAATGCTTTTAAAGATTGATAAAAAGCCATATATTTGCTTTATCATCTCAAAAACCAATTTTTTTATGAAGCTAAGATTTTTACAACTAATTGTATTTGTCGCTGGCTGTCTTGGACTTTTTTTCATCTGTTATCCAGATTGCTTAGCTGTATTCAATAAAAGAGAATGTGAAAAGCTACATTTTCGTACATCAGAGTACTTGCCATCAAACAGTCATCCGGTAAAGATTGACTCCACTCATCTTATCATGAGGGACACGTCTTTATCAGTCATTTGATCCTTTTCTCATAAATATGACGGGCTTGTCAGAGGTATTGGAGAGGTCTGCGTCCCTGAATATATTGTTTCCAATGTATCCAGAAGGCAAAAAACAAGTAGACAATAACAGGTGACCCAAAAGTAAGTAAGGATAGATAAACGAAATACAACCGCACGCGATCAACGGTCCAACCTGCGGAATCTGCTATGGTACTGCATACTCCGAATGCCTGTTTCTCTAATATATTTCGCCAGTTCATGTATGTTGAAACTTTTTTCGCAAACAAATAGTTCCTGTACAGGAGCTTTACCCCGAATATTTCAAGGATAAAGGTCCTATGCATTTTCTTTGGCCTGAAAGATAATCAATTTTTGTATTGTATTGTTTGATACAAATAAAATGCATTTTGCGGAACATAGTTTACAATTCAGGGGACTCAATAACAGAAAACACAACATGTTTTCGTTAGATATCAGAAACACTTTAAAAGAGGAGAGAGATGAATAATTCTACCGGCTATCAAATGCTGATTCAAAAACTGAACAGGTTTATTCGCAAGTATTATACGAACCAACTTATCAAAGGTAGCTTGCTTTTCGTAGGCGTGAACTTATTTCTTTTTATAGTATTTAATGTCATGGAAGCCCAGTTCTACTTTTCGGCTTTCACACGTAAGATGTTGTTTTACAGTGGCTTATTAACAGGCTTATCCACATTTATCTACTGGATAGGATTACCTCTGTTCCACATTTTCAAACTTGGCAAGACCATATCTCATGATGATGCAGCCCGCATTGTTGGTAATCACTTTCCGGAAGTCAAAGATAAATTGCTCAACATACTACAACTGGCCCGCCAATCCGATCAAGCTGATAATGATTTACTGCTCCATAGTATAGAACAAAAAACCAACGATATAAAATTGGTCTCATTTCCCAAGGCCATAGATCTAAGTAAAAACCGGCAATACCTCAAATACACCTTACCCCCATTACTTATTCTGCTGGTCCTGCTTTTCAGTGCACCCACTATGATCACAGATTCATCCTACCGGTTGTTTCACAACAATAAAGAATTTGAACGAGAGGCTCCGTTTACATTTCACCTGGGAAACACAGATCTTGCACTTCCACAGTTTGAAGATATTCAGATACTGATGGATACTGAAGGGGATGTTCGCCCTCAGGAGGCTTACATTACGGTGGATAATTTCCAGTATAAGATGAAAAAGAATGATGTCGGACAATTTAGCTACACACTGAAGAATGTCGGAAATGACACAAAGTTTTACTTCTCTGCCAATGGTTTTCATTCGACTGCTTATGACATCGAAATACTTAAAAAGCCTTCCCTCGCCCGTATGAATATCCACCTGGATTATCCGTCATACACGGGTATGGAGGATAAGTCGATTCTCAATGAAGGTGACATGATCATGCCGGAGGGTACAAAGGTTACATGGACATTTGATACCGAGAACATGTCCGATCTCGGCATGAAAATCAACAACAATACTATTGACACGCTACTGAATACTAAAAATAATATAGCCACCTATATTCAACGGATATATCAGAATACCGACTATAAGCTTGTTTTCAATTCACCCGATATACCACAAGCAGATTCTGTTCTCTATTCCATCAGAGCCATACTGGATGAATATCCCAAAATCAGTCTTCAAAATGAGAAGGACAGTTTAAATGCCAAAGTAAATTACATTATAGGAGAGGCTTCAGACGATTACGGGATTCAGAAAATCACCTATAATTATGCGATCATCCCTGAAGATGCTAATTTCATGGCAGTAAATCCTCTAAAACAGCCATGCAGCAATGGACTCAAAAAACCATTGAACAGTTTGAAGAACTGGAAGCAAAGACTCAGGAAGAAATCAAATCTAACCTGGATGATATCCTTAAAGAACAACAAGAACTTATCAAAACAACGGAGGAACTTCGTAACAAACTACTTCAGGAAAAAGAATTGTCCTGGCAGCGTAAGAAAGAAATGGAAAAGTTAATCCAGAACCAGGAATCCATTCAAAAAAAGCTTCAGGAAACTCAGCAGATGCATGAGCAAAATAAGCAAAACCGGGAAGAGTTCAAAAATGACAATCAGGAAAAGAATGAGGAAATCCAGAAAATGATGGAGCAGGCGCGTAATCCTGAGCTGGAACAATTGATGCAAAAGATCCAGGCGCTTATGGAGAAAATGAATAAGGATGAGGCCGTCAAAGAATTAGATCAATTGTCTCAGGAAATGAACCAATCTCAGATGGATATGAAAAGATTGGAACAACTCTATAAAAAGCTGGAGATGGAAAGTGATCTGATGGATCAGATTGATAAGTTGGAAAAGTTGGCCGAAGAGCAAAATAAACTGGCTGAAGAAAATCTGGATAATCAGGATAATCAGGATAA
>CAJDXA010000071.1_pt1 | contig 11530 bp, 12 predicted proteins | sample 7391711 | NCBI WGS metagenome assembly CAJDXA01 (sample SAMEA7055748, study PRJEB34461) | soil metagenome | biome: terrestrial ecosystem; feature: Peninsula; material: soil | place: Antarctica | collected 2016
TTTAGTGAGCTGTGTTTATCCAAACAGTCAAATCTCTAATGATTCGGTTCACTGCTTTTCAAATTCTACCACTTTACAGATTGCCCCAAATATTTATCGTCAGCTATTTGCTTTTCATAAGAAATGACTTTTTAACAAGCTGCCGGATAAATCGGGATCTACCAGTGTTAACGACACCACGCTTCCTCCTGATGGAATTGTGTGTTCTTTGTAATTTCATTTTAAGGTTACCAAAGTATATTGGTATATTGGGAGATCAACTCAGAACGATAAAGCGATCCTTTTATAAATATGAAAGAAATATTTGCAGGTTGAAATAGTCATCTAAATTTAAAATGTTATGAACCGGTTTATGCTTGTTGTATTTGTTGCTTTTACTGTTTTTTCGTGCCAGAAAGATTCTGGATCTGTAACTAAAAGTTTATTCAATGGAACGGATTTAAAGGGCTGGCATGTGGATGTTCCTGTTATGGACGAAAATCCCGATGCGATTAATCCGTTTATTATCCGTGATTCCATGTTGGTGTCGCTCGGAACACCCCGTGGACATTTGATTACCGATTCGATTTTTCAGAATTATCGTCTGAAAGCAGAATACCGCTTTCCGGGGGATCCTGGCAATTGCGGGGTTTTGATGCATGCTTCCACGCCCCGAGCACTAGCGGGCATGTTTCCTAAATCAATCGAAGTACAAATGTTACACGAAAATGCAGGAGATTTTTGGTGTATTCTGGAAGACATTACGGTACCCAACATGGAAGAACGTCGTGGTCCGAAAGAAGAATGGAGTATTACCGAAGGAAGCCGACGCCGTATACCCAATCTGACTGATGGTTCTGAAAAACCCCTGGGCGAATGGAACACGATGATTGTTGAATGTGTGGCCGATACCATTAAAGTATGGGTAAACGACGACCTTGTTAATTTCGGCTACGATTGTACGGCGACCAAAGGCCAAATTGCCGTGCAGGCAGAAGGTTCTGAAGTGGAATTCCGTAAACTGGAAATTACGCCGATAGAGAAAATAACGGCTACGAAATAACATTAATCTTCACATTACTACTTAGCAGTCATTTACCTTTGGTTAAGTCAGACAGGATAGCCCATCAAAAATATTTTTTGTGTTTTTAATCCTCCTATCTGGATTCATTCATCAGTTCTTCCGCATGCTGGTAAACCTTTCTTATGGCATCAGCGATCCCATCCATGTCCTCTTTTGTACCCAACAATACTTTATGGTGAAGACACACCGATTCCTCATGGTAGATCCGTTCGCACACAGGCAGGGAAAACCGTTTAGGATCTATAGCTTCCCAATAAGCATCATTAAGTTTATGTCGTGCAGGTTTCGTATGTGGAACGTAAAGGGAACAATTATTCAAGGGTTCATAGCATGAATCCACCACGATACCCATTTCGGACTCCAGAGCAGCTCTGAATTTCTCAACACATAACTCCTTAAATTTTGATTTATCATACCGAAAAGCAAAATTAAAGTATGCCTTTTTGGTCTCTCGTTCATCCCTTTTCAGGGGAACAATACCTGGAATCTCTTTTAAAAGTCCATTCAAATAAGCGCCGTTGGCATCCCGGGTAGCATTTTGTTCAGGCATCCTTTTCAAGCCTTCAATCAAAATAGCAGCTTGAAACTCGGTAATCCTGTAATTACCCGACTGGATAAAATTCCCATCGTCTCCATAAGTTCCTATGCCTTTATCAGCCCCTATAAGCGAGTCTCCTTCGGGTCGGCGGCCGCAATTTCTTAGCGCATCCATCCGCTCTGCCAGTTCCACGTCATTGGTCGTAACCACAGCTAAAGCTTCCTATATCACCTATACTCCCGGCCTTTTTCCCTTTCCATTCCCCTCCATGCTTATGAGCACAATCTTCTATGACGTAGAGGTTGTGTTTTTTGGCAATATCCATTATAGCATCCATATCGGCAAATCCTCCATATAAATGCACCGGAATAATCGCCTTGGTGCGAGGTGTAATGGCTTTTTCAACTTGTTCCGGATCCAGGCACCAGGTGTCTTCCAACACATCAACTAAAATGGGAGTTGCATTCACATCAATTACGGTTGCCGCTGTGGCCTGCCAGGTAAGTCCCGGAACTATTACCTCATCTCCCAGTCCTATTCCAAGAGCTTCCAGCGCAATCTGGAGAGTTACCGTGCCATTGACAACACAAATGGAATGGCGAACTCCGGTATATTCGGCAAAAAGCTTATTGAATCCGGTTTCTTTGGGGCCATTGTACGACCAAACTCCACTATGTAGAACTTCTATAAGTGCACGTTCTTCTTCTTTCCCCCAAACCGGCCATTGAGGCCATGGATTGGTTTTTATATTACGCGTAGGCTGTCCGCCTTGTATAGCTAAATTTTTCATATGATATATTTTATTTCAAGGAGTTTAAATCCCTTGGACAATTAAACTCCCTGCGTCAATCTTTATTTAATATTCCAGCCTTCCACCTTTAACACGGCTTTGATACCGGGCCCAAAAGTAGCACGTAAAGTTCTTTTTTCAAAGGGTAATAAGCTTATAAAGTTATCATCCCAGAAAACGGGTAGAACCGGCTCACCTTTGGCATCATTCATCAACTTCAGATTTATTAAAAAGGCAATCGATTCACCCATATTTTCCAAAGTAACTGTAATCTGATTTTCAATCTCATTTTCTTCAATAGAATATGACACACTCAAATCGGTCTGCGGAAGTTCATTGAGCAACCGCAAATCGGCATATTGCTTACTGGGAGTGTGGAATGCAAACTCGCCAAGATCCGCTTCGTAGTCCAGAACTTCTTCTTTGGTCGACAACCAATAAAAATTATTACTGACCTCCTTTCCATCCGCATCATTGAGACGAAGATCTACGAAATAGGTAGATGAAAAATCTTCCAAAGTTTCTATCTGGAAAAGTGAAGCCGCAGAATCCGGTTCTGCATCAAAGGATATACTTTCCTCCAGCACAACTTTGGAATTGATGTCATAAACACGAATCTGAGCCTTTAAATTTTCAATCTTATTCAAATGATCATTGACAGCATAAATCTGATGATCTCCGTAATTGTATATCAATTGCAGCGGTGTACAAGCTTTCTGAGTCGCGTAGAAAGTCGCGGTAGGATTGAGATAATAGTCATATAATTGCCAATACATTTTTGGCCACGCCCCATTCAACATCCATTGAATAACCCCTGTGGACCTTTCTTTATATACCTGGAATGCTTCAAACATAGGGCGCATCAATTCGTAGTTCAAGGCTTGCGCCTTTATATCGAATTCCTCAATAGAAGCAGGCTGTCCGTATCGTTCGTTAATCGCTGTGGTAAAACGATCGATGGTGGAAAACTCATAGCGACCGCAGTGATAATCCCAAACTTCATTGATGGGCCAAAGTTTATCCTCAGGAATAAATTTTCTTAAGCTGTCCAATTGCGGCACCTGGGCTCCGGGACCAGTCTCCGTATTAAAACCGTAAGCTCCTCCAAATTTTGTATCTGTATACCAATACACAGGCGCTGTATACGCATACGGACCCAACATTTTAACGCCGGATGATCCACTAATTTCACTGATGACATCTTCACCACCTATGACGTGTTGATCACTTCCTACCCCTCCGGTAGAATTCAAATAAGGCCGGTCGGGATCATACCTGGCAAATGTTTCTATATATTTTTGTTCCAGTTCGGTTGCCGGTACTTTGTCGCTGGCTACCGTCCATACAAATATGCTGGGATGGTTCCGCAGCCAAAGCACCTGATCTTCCCAGGCTTTGGCAACATGCTCAATATCCTTCTTCTTGTAAACCGCTCCGAACCGTTCACTGACAGGTATTCCCATGTGAATTTCATGTTCCCAGTGGCAGCTCCACCCAACCATCAAAAGAATACCATACTCATCACACAGATCGTATAGTTTATGATCTTTTCCCCAAATACCCTCCAGTCGGATGCAGTTCAGGTTCATATGTTTGACGTACCTCACCTGGTCCTCAATTTTCTCATGGGTATCCATCAGCAGAAGATCGTCTGTCCATCCTGCTCCTTTTATAAGTACTTTTTTACCATTTATTTTATAACCCCGGTGTATATCATTCAACCAATAATCAGAAACTTCACGGATTCCAAATTTTGTATGCGACGCACTTGAAACCTGACCATCAAGAACAAACTCCAGGTTCAACTCATACAAATAAGGATCGCCCAAATGAAAGGGCCACCATAGCTGAGGATTTTTGATGACTAAACCGGCAAAATCATCCGGTTTAAAAGCAATTTCTTTATTGGCTTTTGACGCCAGAGTAACCGGCTGTTCAAATTCGATATCTCCAATTTTCCCTTTCAGGTATCCCGACACCTCATGATCCCGATCATTATACAATTCAGCAGTTATGGATAATTTTGCGGTGTTTGTTTTGCCAAAATCAATTTGTGACCGAACAAACGGGTTTTCAATGCGCACCCCTCCGTGAAGTTTTAGGGTCACTGGCCGGAAAATACCCATATTACCATCCGGTGGCGCCGGGTTCCAGTCCACAAACCCAGTGCTAAAGTCTCCTGGTTTTGGTGGTATGACTTCAATGGCCAGCATGTTGGTTCCGCTGTTGATAGCATCAGTCACGTCGAACGAAGTGCGTTTATAAGCCCCATCAATAGAGGTGATATCAGCAACGAGCTTTCCGTTGAGCCAGACATTAGCTTTATAGTTGATACCGTCAAAACACAAAAGGCCGTGAAGGCCGGTTATATTTTGATCAATTTGGAAGATTGTCGTGTACCACCATGGGACTTTAAACTGATCTGTCGGAATGGTCTTTAGGTTCTCCCCAAAATAAGGATCTTTATAATCCCCATTTTCTACCAGGGTACCCAAAACTGTAGAAGGCACTTTCGCTGGATGCCCGTCCTTAGAAAAGGAGGCATCAGTTGAAAGGGTGTTTCCTGTTACAGAAATATTTTCTGATGATAACAAATTCCAATTTTCCGAAAGTTCGATATTGAAAGATTTTCTCATTTTGTTTCTATACTGTTTTCGATGTTTTTAAGGTCATGCTTTTTAATTAACCGTCTGGAGTTCCACATCATACCGCCTCCGATAAGGACAATGGTACCACCGGCAACTACATTTGTCATTCGTTCTGACATGGTTTCGGAAAGTGACATGGAGAAAACCACAATGAAACCAAATAAAAGCATGAATAATCCAAGTGCATTATTAATTTGACAGGTTTTTAATCTTCCCCGTTTTTCGATAGCATTCATATCATTTAGATGTTAGAATTTTAGGTAATAGATTAGAATATGTAATAAATAAAAAACAGGATACACAAAACGATGATGGCCCACAACTTCAGATTGTTCCACCAATGCCGGTCCTCCTTTTTCACTCCTTCATAAGTATAATCAGTAGGAATCATGAGTACTAATCCACCGATTATTACATAGAGACCCAAAAAGATATTTCGAGCCATTTCCTGCGATATTCCTGAAAGCCAATCGAAATTTAACATGTTATTTTGCTTTAGAAGTACTAAATATTTTTGGACTGAATATCAAACCTTGTAGATGTTCACTGGTATGTGGCTTTGTAACCAGGCTGACCACTACATTGACGATAAAGCCAACTAAGAAGGACCACCAGGAAATAAAAAGGAAAGGATCTTCTATGTGGAAGTAACTTCCCTTGAATATATGGAGAAAAACGGCAAAGCCAATTCCAATGATCAGCGCTGAAAGTCCACCGAGCGCGGTAGATTTTTTCCAAAAGATACCCAATAACAAAATGGCAAACAAAGGCCCCTGGAAAAAGGACATAAAAGTCTGAATCGCTACATAGATACCGGGAAAGCCGGAGCTAATCGGAGCCGTAGCCACGCCAATAACCAGCAAAACCAAAGTAGTTAATTTACCCACTTTTAAATAATGTTTGTCATCGGCATTCTTCTTAATATATGGTTCATAGATATCCTTCGTAAATAGGGTCGCCGTAGAGTTCAAAAGTGAATCCACACTGGACATGAGTCCTGCGAAAAAGGCGGCAAACATAAGACCCACCAAACCAGGAGGAAGGATAGTCTTAATCATCATAGGCAGAGCCTGATCTCCATCTGCCAATCCTGGATGCACGACGATAGCCATGAGGCCGGGGAAAAGCACCAAAATAGGGATCGCCATTTTCAGTGCCGAGGCCAGGATCATACTTGCTTTTGCATGCCATTCGTTTTTAGCCGTGAGACATCTCTGCACTATAGCTTGGTTCCCAATCATATAAGCATTTGACATGACAAACGTGAGGCCAAAAAGTATCCCTGTCCAGGGAAAGGGTGATTTCGTGTCAGAAGGTTGAATAATATGAAAATGTTGACTGTATTCAGGTCCCATGTTATGAATTTTGTCCACCAGATTATTCCATCCGCCAACGGCATCCATGCTGAGATAGACCAGAGCAAGCCCGCCTACAAACATGATAACCATCTGCACGACATCGGTCATAATCACAGCAGTAATTCCTCCAAAATAGGTATAAAGCCCCACCACTCCGGCTGTTATGAAAATCGAAGTCCAAATAGACCAGCCCAGAAGTACATTTAGAAGAACGGCACTGGACCAAAAAAGCACACCCAAGTCCAGGGCAAAAAATAGAATCCATGTCAGAGAAGCAAGCGTACGTACCGATGGATTATACCGTCGCCCCAGGTATTCGGGTATGGTATACATTCCTCCACGCCAGAAATAAGGAATAAAGATAAAAGCAGCCAGAAGCATGGCTGGAACCGAGCCGACCCAGTCAAAATTCCCAACCGAAACTCCATACCTGTATGCTTGTCCGGAAACGCCGACAAAGTCCAGTGCTCCGATATCGGAGACTACGATGGACATTCCAATCGCCCAAAATGGAAGGTTTCTGCCTCCTAAAAAATAATCTTCAGAACTGTCAACGTACCTTTTAAAGTAAAGGCCGAGTAACAGCATGCCAATGATGTAAGAAATTACAACAAAATAATCAATTCCTGCAAGCATGGTGGTTATTAGTTAAAATGAAAGATAGATGCCTGTTGACAAAACAACATACAGCATAATCAGACCACACCCAAAATTTGCATTGAATCATGTGCAGACGTCTATCTTACTGAGGTTTAAAAGTCATTCAAATTAAGAAAACTACTTTTTAAAGGCGGGCTATATTTTCTGCCGGACTTGACAAAACCCACTTTAAAAAATAGTCTCCGAATGTAAATACAAAAAATATATAGACCAAATTGAATGGCCGATATTAAGTCCAAACCTGAATATCAATGTAATATAAGGCTAAATAATACAAACTATTAATCTATAGATCAATTGCTTTGTTCCTGAGCGCACTCTCCTTAATCGCTTCAATGACCCGCATATTTTTTATCGCATCTTCCAGTGGAGCCGGAACCTCTGTGTTTTCTAATATCGCCTTTGAAAAAGCATCCGTCTGCAAACCGTATTGATTGCACGGATCAAAACTGATTTCTTCCTTAAAATCTTCTTTAGTAAGGCTTATACTCACTGATTTGTCTTTGGGTGGATTAAACGGAATCTCAAATTCTATTATACCTTCTGTCCCGAACAGCTTTACTTCCTGATGCTCCATGAGCTGTATGGAAGAAAAGAAAACAGTCCTTCCCATTTCAAATTCCAATACGCCGGAAGCATGAACATCCACTTCGAAATCCGGATGAATCTCCAGGGATGAAATAACGCGTATAGGCTCCGCATCAAACAGAAAACGAGAAATGGAAATAGGATAACAACCGACATCCATCAAGCTGCCACCTCCATATTCCTTTATATTTGTGATACTACCCGGATCGTCATCGAAAAACGAAAACGACGATTTTATCATCTTTAATGTCCCAATCGCACCTTCCTGCACCATCTTCATGACCTGCGCCCACTGCGGATGGAACTTATACATAAAAGCCTCCATTACCTTAAGTTCAGGGTGCTTTTTTGATTCTTGAAGTAACCGTTGAGCTTCTTCGACATCCATGGCAATCGGCTTTTCAACGAGCACGTGTTTTCCAGCTCTCAGTGCCTTAATCGCCCATTCTACATGCAGGTGGTTCGGCAGGGGAATATATACCGCCTGAACCTGTGGATCCGCTAAAAGTTCGTCATAGCTTCCATAGAATCTTGGAATACCAAATTGACGGGCAACATCCTCTGCTTTCTCTATGCTCCTGGATGCTACAGCCCACAACTCGCCTCTCTCGCTATGTATTATAGCTGGAATCATCTGCTCCACCGCTATAGTGGCGGTACTAAGTATACCCCATTGAAGTTTCTTCATTTGTTCTGTCATTTTACTTTTCTTCTCTTCACATTGATCGTATCGAACTCGTTCCCATCCACATCAATGACATGCAATACAGCATCATCACGATTCACTTCCACATTGATGAAGTGTTCAATTTTTCTATAGTTCACGGTTTCGGGTTGTACAGCATCAATATCGTACAAGGGTGCACCGGCTCCTGCCGATGTTATGAAATGTACACCGTTAGCCAGAGCATGGTGGTAATGATGGTCGTGTCCACTAAAAAATACCTGTACACCGTGTCGTTCAAAAATATCTCCCCAAAATGCACGGTTTCTCTCTGCTTCCTCCACCCGGGATTTCTTTACGCTATACAAAGTAGTATGCTGAAATAGAAAAATAAAACCAGCATCCCTGTGCAATTCCAAAACCTGCTCCAACCACTCCTTCTGCTCTTTGAGATACTCGATTCCTGATTCTTCCCAATAGTCGTCTGTCCTTTCATCTTCAACAAACGCAGGAACGGTAGTGTGCAATCCCTCGCTATCTAAAACCACAAAAAGTGCGTCACCTACGGTAAAATAGTAATACCGCTCGTTATTGGGCAGATCGAAAAAATCATAATAATACGGAGAATCCTTCTCGTGATTACCCAGAACGGGATAGTAGGGTGTATTTCTCATAAATTCTTGGTTGACCTCAAAAAAATCTTCCCAGTCCTTCATAGACCTTCCATTAGCAACGAGATCTCCCGAGTTGACAATGAACCTCGGATTCCTTTTCGAAACTTGTTCAATTACCTTTTTATGAACATTTTTTCGACTGCGCGTATCACCCATAGCAACGAAGTTGAAAGGAATTTTTTTATCAGGGAAGGTGGTCAATGTACCCTTTCCTTCATCCGAACCGTCGTTCAGAACATCATAATCGTATTTTGTATCGGGCTTTAAGTTCCCCAGATAAACCGTGTGTTGCTTGTATTCACGGATAGTATCAATATTTCCAGCGTCATTGGCGAGCGTAACCGCTCCTTCCAGTGTAGACCAGCAAATCGCTGCATCTTTTGTGCTCATTTGTTGAATATAGGGGCCAAAAGCTATCTTATTTCCAGTCTGCGCCGTGGATTGAAATACCACAAAGAGGACAAAAACTAGTAGAGCAAAATACTTTTTCATAAGACTATATTTTTTTAATAATCGCATTCTGGACGATTGGAAGCCGAATATACCCATCTATTTGAAATAATCAAAAACACAACCGAACCAACAGTATTAGCCTTCGTTTTCATTTAAAAAATCGATCAATCCCTTAGGGTTGTCCGTTTGAATTCCGTCGGTCTCCCATTCCAGGATTTGTCGCCATTCTTCCTGAGTTGCGCTATGATCATCCACGAACACCTTTACTCCATTTTGGTGAGCCCGTTCAACAAAACGGGCATTTAATTCCCCCATATCGCTGGCTAATACTTTAGGATGTATTCTTTTTATCACACCCAATACATTTCTTTCATGGCCGGGATCAGGCATAACCAGACATTCACTACAGTGCCTTTTAAGCTGCCTAATCGCTTTCTTATAAGAGGCGGGGATATACCAAATGATATCCCGTTGCATGTCAAAATCTTTAACTATCTGTACCTGACTTTTAATGTCCGGTTCTTTCAAATCCAAATAAATTCCTATCCGATTTTTACATAAAGTCAATATTTCTTCAAATGTGGGAATGTATTCCGTTGTCTGATCACCACTCTTCATCCGTAATGGCATATCCTTCAGTTCAGCCAGAGTAAAATCATTAACTTTCCCAGATTCATGGTCAAAATAAGCATCAATTCTTTTATTGTGAATACTTACAAAGCGACCATCTTTTGTCTTCCTTAAATCGATCTCCACAAAATCACATCCCATTTCAATTGCATTCTTATACGCCAACAGGCTATTTTCCGGAGCAAATTGGTGCGCTCCACGATGGGCTATAACATAGGTATTGCCGTTCTTTGGTTTGGGAAAAGGATCACTTGTTTTTTGTGCAAATGTAGTGACACTCAACATCATCAACAAGGACAAAAACGTCATAACGAGAACTGTAGGTCGCCAAGCTATGTAAATACCATATTTCCTATGTCCGCCTTTACTCATTCTTTTACGATTTAATATTCTTTAAAATTAGCATTAAAAACAGAACCGAAATTGAGCTGCCATCCACCGTTAGAACATTTCACCACACCTGACAAGATAAAAAAGCAAGAACACCTTTCATCTTTAACCACCATTCATTCAGCTTATTATCATTTGCACTAAAGCCATCAAGACTCTTGAAGTTCACATCGGTTGATTGTTCAGCTCTCCAAAAATTGAACAGCTCAATTTTTATAGATTGTATCTGATCCTGTAAATCATTCAACCTTTCTCCGGCCCAAAACTAGCAAAGATCTTCCTGGACTGGTCTTCAATTTTCTTGCCGGCATACATCCTAATAAATTTCCGCTGCTCAACAAAGCCATGATTATTTGCCCACAGCATGGCTTCTTCATTTTCTACAGGAATATCAATAATAGCTTGATGTTCTTTGATGCTATCCAGTGCCTTCGTGAGTAATTCGATTCCAGAAGAAACATTCTCAGCTATACAAGGTCCAATCTGCCAGGCTAAACGACCATGTCGTATGCCCACATAACCAGAAACCGCACCCTCAACCTGTGAATGAACATAAAACTTCGTACCAGTTTCATTTCTCAGATAATCGATCAATCTCTGACGATTTGTGGCGGTGATTTGATAATCTAAATCAATCACATTCGCCATATTTAGTGCAGGTTGGATATTTCTCTCCTTTTCCTCCAGGGGCATCATTGGCGGACGGATTAACCGAACAAGTTCGTACTCCTCCTGGAAACCATATTTCTTATAAAGATTAACGCCCATGGCAGTGGCATCAAGACGGATGGTACGTGTTCCAGATTCACGCAACTTATCAAGGACATAACTAAACATCATTTGTCCAATGCCTCGACCCCGGAATTTCTTATCAACCAAAACCATTGAAATCCATGCTATATCATCGAACCGCGTGAAGACGATGGTGGCTGCTTTTTGTCCATCTGACTCTATGATTAAACAACCTTTAGGATCCAGTGACATCACTCTATTCCAGTCTCCATCTACCTGATTCCATCCAGCTTGTTCAATTCATCCAGCTTGTTCAATTAATATCGCACCAAAAGATAAATC
>CAJDXA010000131.1_pt1 | contig 11527 bp, 11 predicted proteins | sample 7391711 | NCBI WGS metagenome assembly CAJDXA01 (sample SAMEA7055748, study PRJEB34461) | soil metagenome | biome: terrestrial ecosystem; feature: Peninsula; material: soil | place: Antarctica | collected 2016
CTCATTCGTATAATTTGCCGTTGTCTTACGCATTTTGAATATCGGTTTTGTTCCTCTTATTAATTTTGCACAAAGTAAATCAATCTACAACCCATATTGAAATTTAAAGCCATATCAAATCATTAAGGACAGAGGTTACACAAGTTATGGTATTATTAAATGAATGACTTTAGTGCAATAATTGTAGTTGTATCCTTATATTTGTACGCACTATGTGGCAAAGAACCCTCCATATCGGATTAATATTGCTGGTTTATATAAGTTCGACCAGTCTGATGATCAGCAATCACTTTTGCAGTGATAAGCTGATGGGTACGTCTTTTATGACCGAAGCCGAGTCATGCCACAACAACGAACCAGCCAAAGAAACATGTCCCAATCATCCGATGGGCAAAAATGATAAGAAAGATTGTTGTTCCAGCGAATTTCACTTAATCAAGACAGAACTGAATTATGATCTTTATCAAATCCAGTTAAAGACCTTCGAATTTAGTGAATTACTTCCTATTCTGACATTCATATTTCTGGAACATAAAATCATTGATTCCAAACATCCGATTGATTTTATCGCCAATTGGGATCCACCTTCCTACTCTGCGGTGTCCTTACCCCTCATCCAACAATTTCTCTGTTAGCTGACATTATTTAGTTGATATCTAATACTTGAATATATAGTTCAGGTATTACGCTTTATTCGTTTGAATATCAATCTTAAATGATGGCTAATGTTACGCAAAATTAATGGATTCATTCTAGAGAACAAGATTATTGTATTCTTGTCGATTCTCGTTATTATCGGAATGGGAATTTCTACGCTACCTTTCCAATACACTATTCCCTTTATACCATCAAACCCGGTTCCTGTAGATGCCATCCCGGATCTGGGAGAGAATCAGCAGATCGTATTTACTGAATGGCCGGGACGGTCACCCCAGGATGTGGAGGATCAGATCACCTATCCGCTAACCAGTACGCTACTGGGGATTCCGGGCGTGAAATCCGTTCGTTCCAATTCTATGTTTGGGTTGTCTTCCATTTATCTGATATTCGAAGAAGATGTGGAATTTTATTGGTCTCGTAGTCGAATACTTGAAAAGCTTAATGCGTTACCTGCCAACACGTTACCCGAAGAAGTGAAACCGGCCCTGGGACCTGATGCAACCGCTCTTGGCCAGATCTTTTGGTACACGCTGGAAGGGAAGGATACTACCGGAGAAGTAACGGGTGGCTGGGATCTTCATGAATTACGTTCTATCCAGGATTTTTATGTAAAATATGCGCTATCCGGCACGCGCGGTGTAGCTGAGGTGGCCTCCATTGGCGGATATGTCAAGGAATACCAGGTGGATATGGATCCGGAAGCGATGAAGTACTACAATGTAACGATGCAGCAGATGATTGACGCCATCCGGCAGACCAATCAGGATGTGGGAGCGCAGACCATGGAGATCAATCAGGTCGAGTATTTTGTGCGCGGATTGGGTTATGTCAAGAAGTTGGAAGATATAGAAAAGACCGTAGTCCGTATGTCCGACAACGTGCCCATCACCATCGGTCAACTGGCCAAAGTCAATATCGGTCCGGAGGATCGCCGCGGGCTTTTGGACAAATCGGGTGCTGAAGTGGTCGGCGGCGTGGTGGTAGCCCGGTATGGATCCAATCCCATGGCAGTCATCGATGCCGTAAAAGAAAAAATCAAGGAAATCGAGCCCGGATTACCAACCCGGACGTTGGATGATGGACGGACCAGCCAGGTGAGTATCGTCCCTTTTTATGATCGGGGTGAACTCATTCATGAGACAATAGGAACGCTGGATGAAGCATTGCGGCTGGAGATTTTGGTATGTATCATCGTTATCATATTACTTCTTCTGAACATCCGATCGAGCATTATTGTCTCCATTTCAATTCCGCTTTCCGTTTTGCTCACATTTGTGGCGATGAAGTATTTTGGGGTAGATGCCAATATTGTGGCTTTGTCGGGAATTGCCATCGCCATTGGTACCATGGCGGATATGGCTATCATTGTGGTAGAGAGCATCGTGAACCGGCGGGAAGAAGTGGGAGATAAGGAACCATTGCTCACGTCGATCCGTCTGGCTACTGAAGAAGTAGCAAGTGCCGTGATGACAGCGATCGGAACCACGGTGATCAGCTTTCTGCCTGTATTCACCATGGAAGCGGCAGAAGGGAAGCTTTTCCGACCACTCGCATTCACCAAAACATTTGCGTTACTGGCTTCTGTTTTAGTCACTATCTTTATTATCCCGACCGTTTCCTATTGGATATTTTTATTGCGATCCGATCGACCGTTTTCAAAATATATTACACCTGTAGGATTGATTACAATCGGTATTCTGTCCATGTTCCTGAATTTTCATATTCTTGGCTATGTGCTAATAGCCTTGGGTATACTGGAAGTTGTACTTCTTTTGGCACGCCGGGTCTATACTTCATGGCCGGATCAACGATGGAAATGGATTCAGAGTATCATCTATGGTATCGGTGGTATCCTATTGCTAGCCTATTTCTGGATGCCGTTGGGTGTGACGAAATCGATAATGGTCAATGGCTTATTTTTGATCATTGTTATAGGAATTCTAATTAGCATTCTCTACATGGTCTTAATTTTCTACGAGCCCATATTGAGATATGTATTACGGTTCCGATGGGCATTTCTAGGTTTTGTGGCGATACTGATTGTATTGGGATTTCGGATTATGCAAAATACGGGAAAAGAATTTATGCCTTCTCTGGATGAAGGATCTTTTCTGTTGATGCCAACTTCGATGCCTCACAGTGGAGTGCAGGAAAACCTAAAAAATCTTCAGCTCCTGGATATGGCCGTGACATCGATACCAGAGGTGGAATCGGTGGTGGGGAAAGCCGGTCGGGTCAATAGCCCATTAGATCCCGCACCGCTATCGATGTATGAAAACGTGATCATATATAAACCCGAATATATGACTAATGACAAAGGCTACCGGGTAAGATACAAGATCGATGAGCAGGGTGTCTTTATCCGGGATGACCGCGATAAGCTGATCGAAGATCCCAATGGGCAATACTTTAGGAATTGGAGGCCGGAGATTCGGAGCCCGGACGATATTTGGGATGAGATCGTACGGGTATCCAAATTGCCTGGTGTCACTTCAGCACCAAAGTTACAGCCCATTGAAACCCGACTGATTATGTTACAGACAGGTATGCGGGCACCGATGGGTATCAAGGTAAGAGGGAGCAACTTGGAAACGATTGAACAGTTTGGAATTCAATTAGAGCCTATATTGCGGGAAGTGGAAGGTGTGAAAAGTTCAGCGGTTTTTGCGGACCGGATTATAGGAAAGCCATATTTGATGATCGATATCAACCGGGATGAAATTGCACGACATGGATTGACCATCCGGCAGGTTCAAAATTATATTCAGGCCGGTATCGGTGGGACAGCTATCACTAAGACCGTAGAAGGCAGAGAACGATACAATATCCGGATCCGGTTGCCCAGGATTTGGCGGAATAGCCCGGAACAACTGGAGCAAATCTTGATTTCTACCCCAGCAGGAACAGAAGTGCCATTGGGTGAGCTGGCGGATATAAAATATGAGCAAGGTCCACAAGGCATTAAGAGTGAAGATGGATTCCTGGTGGGGTATGTATTATTTGATAAGGAAGCAGGATATCCGGAAGGAGAAGTGGTGGAGAATACCAAAGATTTGATACAGAAGAAAATAGCGGAAGGCTCCCTGGTGGTGCCTCCCGGGATTCACTATTATTTCGCAGGGAACTATGAACAGCAGATCCGGGCGAATTCACGCCTGGCATTGGTGGTGCCGATTTCTTTATTGATGATCATGCTCATCCTATATTTCCATTTCCGATCTTTTGCAGTCACCTTGATGGTATTTAGCGGTGTTCTTGTTGCGTTTGCCGGAGGATTCTTCATGATTTGGTTCTATGACCAGGGATGGTTTTTAAATTTTAGTTTATTCGGTGCCAATATGCGGGATATCTTCCAGATTCAAACCATCAACCTTTCTGTGGCAGTATGGGTGGGTTTCCCACCGATGATGGTGTTCTAATGGCTACGTTTATTCAGTCATCCCACAAGGAGCTAAAACCGGCCACGAAAGAGGAAATCAGAGAGGTAGTGGTGAAAGGAGGATTGCGACGGGTGCGGCCGGCTGTGTTGACTACCGCAACGACTATATTGGCTCTCTTGCCTGTATTGTCCAGTACAGGAAGGGGATCGGATATCATGGTTCCAATGGCGATTCCTTCCTTTGGTGGGATGACGTTGCAGGTGATCACCATGTTTACTGTACCAGTGTTGTATTATATTTATTTGGATTTCAAACTTAAAGTCAGGAGAAATGAAAAATAAAATATTGACCAAACCTGACAGGTTTCTTTCAAGCCTGTTTATAACATGGAGTAGCAATAAAGTTCACCAAATTCCATTAAAGAAAATCAGGCTAAACCACACTTTTGGGTGGCAGGCTCTGTCAGGTTTTTTAAGTTCGTTTTTTTTTCATAGTCTCATTGATCCTGATTGTTTCTGTATCTGTTCAGTCTCAATCAGTGGATACCTTGGTGAACAAGATGTTGCGTGACAATCCCATGCTGGAAGCACTCCGGAAGGATTATGAATCGGCTACGTACAAAGAAGGAGAATTTAAGGATTTTCCAGACCCGGTGATATCCACCGGATTTTATCCCTTTGCCGCAGATGCTGGAATGGGTCCGCAGCAACTAAAAATCGGTGTCACCCAATCTTTACCGTGGAACAATGTTCTAGCGAACAGGGCGCTGGTGGCCAGAGAGGAAGCTGATCTTCTAAAGGTGCAATACAGGATTGCAGAGGAAGATCTGACACTGCGCATCCAACAGGTATATGCCCAGATTTGGAAAGTTGACCGTGAAATTGAATTACTCCAGGATCGTATTCCCCTCATTGAGGCGTGGAGCCGGGTATCATTATCAAAAATGTCTACCAGTCAGGCGGGAGCAAGTGATGTGTTGCAGATTCAGGTTTTCCTCAATGAAATAAACAATTTCATTCATATCCTGGAGAACCAACAAAAATCGTATCGCATAAATTTGCACCGATTACTCGGAGTAGAATCCGAAATTCCAGGTAATCAAAATGTACTTTTTACGGAACTGGAACCCGACACTTTAATAATGAAACCGGTAGAACGATCTTCGGAAATATCGCAATTGCCCGATCTGGACTGGTATGACCAGGAATTAGAGGTCTCTGGAGCCATATTGGAGCGTAATCAGTCTGAAGGCTATCCCACCATCGGACTGGGACTAGAATACGTGATCGTTGGAAAACGTAAAGATGAGAACCCAAAGTACAATGGCCGGGATATGATAATGCCTATGCTGTCTGTAAAAATGCCGATTTACAGAGAAAAATATAAAGCAGTTCGGCAAATTGAAAATGCGCGTCAAGCATCTATCCATCTTAAAAAGAGGGATAAAGAGCTGGAAATCCAGGAAAATATTGAAACCGCTTTGCTGATATTGAAAACTGAACAGGAAAATCTTAAATTCTATAAGAATCAGATTAATATATTGGAGAGAACCATCAATATTCTGAACACGGAGTATAGTACGCAAGGTACCAAGTTCGATGAACTATTGAAATTACACAATCAGTTAATCGATTTTTCTCTGAAAGAATTGGACTCAAAAATTATAATGCATACAGCAAATCTTACCATTAAAAGATGGAACCCATAAATTATAAAATCATGAATAATACTATTAAATACGGATTGATCGTCGTTGTAATCTTCGCGCTTGGCCTGATAGCCGGACGATTCCTTTTTAATCTGAAAAATACAGAATCTCAGGTTGAGGTACATGAGGATCATATCACAGAGAATGAAACGATCTGGACCTGTTCCATGCATCCTCAGATCAAACAGCCGGAACCGGGCCAATGTCCTATATGTGGTATGGATCTTATTCCGCTGGAAACATCTTCGACTCAGGATCCTACCGTTCTTACCATGACCACCGAGGCGATCCGCCTGGCAAATATTCAGACACAAACGGTCGGTGGACCGATGTCCGGGGAGGAGGCGGCAGAGTCATGGTTGATCAATGGAAAGATACTTCCCGACGAACGTCAGATATATGCCCAGGTTCCGCATATCTCCGGAAGGATTGAGGCTCTTGCAGTGACCTATGAAGGGATGTACGTGAAAAAAGGAAGTAAAGTAGCGGATATTTATGCACCGGTAATCGTTGCGGCCCAACAAGAATTCCTGGAAGCCCAAAAATTGCTGGACGTTAATCCCAATCTTCTCGAGGCCGTACGGAATAAATTAAGATTCCTGAAAATACCAGATACTTTCATTAAAAACCTTGAGAATACCGGTGAGGTCGTGGAGACCTTTCCTCTTCTGGCCGGGAAAAGTGGCTATGTACTCAATAAAAAAGTGGAGATCGGAGACTACGTAAACAGTGGTCAGGTATTGTTTGATATTTATAATCTAAGTTCTGTATGGTCTGTTTTTGATATATATGAGAAGGATATATCAAGGATCAAGCAGGGGGATGTGATCGAATTCTCTGCTTCGGCCTTACCCGGTAAAACATTCAAGACGCGGATCGATTTTATTAATCCACTGCTGGACCAGGAAACCCGTGCCATCCGGATCCGCGGCCAGGTCTCCAACAGCGGAGGTATTCTGAAACCTCAAATGCTGATTCGGGGGAGTTTGCTCACAAAACACAAAACTGGAAAGGATCAGTTAATGATACCTAAAACAGCTGTGCTTTGGACCGGACGGGAATCGGTGGTGTACGTGCAGGATACTACTATGGATATTCCGACGTTTGCTTTTCGTGAAGTGACTTTGGGCTCGGAGATCGGTAGTCAATACCAAATTCTGGACGGTTTAACTGGAGGGGAGAAAGTAGTGACCAATGGTGTTTTTGCGGTGGATGCCTCGGCACAGTTGAATAATCAACGAAGTATGATGAATCGAATGGTAGAAACTTCAGAAGTCGAAGATCATAGCGAAATGGTTCATCCCGTGGATCGTGATATCATAACGGCTGGGGCTGTAAAGGATCTGGAGCAGATCCTGGATGGCTATATTCAGCTAAAGAATGACCTTATCACCGGAGAATCCGGCCAGATTCAGATGGCTTTGGCAAATCTTAGCAAAGTGGCTGAAAATTTACCCAAACGTGATGATCTTGGAACATATAATGAGGTCTGGAATAAACACATAAATAATTTCAAACATCACCTGACGCTTATGATAAAGGAATCTGATTTAAAAGATTGGCGGGAAGCTTTTGTGCCACTATCGACTGTGTTGATCCGATGGATCCGGGAATTTGGAAATCCAAGAGAAAATGAAGTTTATGTGCAACACTGCCCTATGGCAAACAACGATCAGGGTGCAGATTGGCTGAGTATGGATTTGGATATTCGCAATCCTTATTATGGCGAGCAAATGATGAAGTGTGGTACCACGCTAGATACACTGATACACCCTTAACAGACAAAAATATTTTATTAATTATTAAACTTATTGAATATGAAAATGCTTAGAATTTTATTTTTCCTACCTGTATTTATGCTTTTTATGGTGTCTTGCAACAATAGTGAAAATGCAAATCATACGGAAGGAACAGAAATGCATGATGGACATAAAGATCATCCAAACAGTTCTACCGAAGGTAAAGACAAGACTGGCCCGGAATATACCTCTGCCTATGTATGTCCTATGCACTGTGTAGGAAGTGGAAGTGATAAACCCGGAGAGTGCCCTGTGTGTGGGATGGACTATGTGAAGAACGATAAATAGGATTGACTAGGATGACTAGGATGACTAGGATTAGCTAGGATTAACTGGGATTCATAAGCCGGAGCAGCCTGGTGGGCAGAGGATTGTGAAGCCCCGATTGAGATGCCAAATTTGAGACGCTGGCAGCTTGTATTTGGCAATGAGATTCATCCGCTCCTGGCGGACTCCTTCCTCATAAGCCGGAGCAGCCAGGTGGGTAGGGGATTGTGAAGCTCTCTACTCAACCGGGCTGTTCTGTGGTATCTTACAGGCAGGTGCTAATTAAGATTGCGCCGCTATCAGCAGACAGATCCATTGGTATTGAAGCACAAAACAGAGAATTTCATGATCGGGATCAGTTCCAAAACGTAAAATTAAAAATCAATATTATGAAATCATTTAGAAATTTATTTATCGTACTGATTGTATCAATATTTTTGCCACATGTTATGAAGGCCCAGCATCATCAGAAAATGAATATGGGTAATCACAAGACTGGGGAAATGGAGCATTATGATGTTTCACAGGATTTTCAAAACGAACTGAAAGAAGTCTTCGCCGCTTACATTGAACTGAAAGATGCATTGGTCAAATCCGATGCCAGTAAGGCCACTTCAGGTGCCCAGAAAATGGCGAATCAATTGGGAAAAGTGAGTGGTACTGGTCTGGATGATAAGGCGTATGAAGCCTGGATGAACTGGTCCCAGACCATAAGCGGGGGATTAGCTATAATCCAATCGAAGGAAGACATTAAGGCTCAGCGAATGGCTTTTTCTGACATTGGTAATGCCCTATATCAAGCTATCCAATCATTTGGCGTGAAAAATCTAGATGCCTACTATCAATTTTGTCCAATGGCCAATAATGGGGAAGGAGCGCACTGGATGAGTGAGAATGAAGCCATTAAGAATCCCTACTACGGCAGCAAGATGATGAAATGCGGTAAAACCGTGGAGAAATTATAAATATTTTTTGAATCTAAATCTACTGCAATGAAGGAAGTAAAAGCATATGTAAGATCCGATCGAATGAAAGCTATATAACGTCAAAGACAAAACTACGGGAGAAAAGGTTTTGAGCCGATAGACACCTGGATGATCCATGTTCCCATTTCCCCCTGCTTGCCCGCCAATGAACCCAGGTGGCTTTATGGTCATTTGATAAATATTAGCCGGAATATGATAAGTGGTAGAAATACTAGATTCTTTATTTTACCCTGCACTTCAAATGAACGGATATGTGGATTAAAATAACCGTCTATATAACCTGTGAAATTAAACTATAATTAATTTAATCTAATAAAAAACACAATGAAAAATTTAATTTATTCGGCTTTCGCAATCCTGATATTTTCAGTAGCGTGCAATAATGGTTCTTCCAGTCAGGATGACAATGCTACAGGAATGAATCACCCAGAGATGGGTCATGAAAGAAATGGACACGATCATGCGCAAACTGACATGTCTCAAAATATGAAAATGAATACGGATGCCAAATCAGTAACTGTGAAACGGTCCGGTAAAGCCTCTGCTATCCTGGACGCTTACCTTGATATCAAGAATGCGTTGGCAAACGATGATCAAAGTGCAGCTGCTGATGCTGGCTCACAACTGGAAAAGCAAGCGTCGGCAATGGATGTGAAAAATATTGATGATCAATCGCAAATGCAGGAGGTAAAGGAAATTCTTGATGTAGTAAAAGAACATGGTGAACACATCGCGGAAAGCGATATGCATCATCAAAGAGAACATTTTGCTATGCTGGACAAAGATATCGTGGATCTTGTTAAGATCGTTGGTTCCGACCGGGATCTATACGAACAATACTGCCCGATGTACGATAACAATAAAGGAGGTGCCTGGTTAAGTACATCGGATAAGATCCAGAACCCTTTGTTTGGAAGTAAAATGCCGAAGTGCGGAGAAGTGCAGCAAGTCATTAGCATGCAATGAAACTAAGACGAGTACTGAGAGGATTGATGTGGATATTGTTGATAGGATTTATTGCCTTACAATTTTTTCCGGCACAATCAAATTCAGGAGAGTTGAATGGCGCATCAGATTTTATAGAAATAACTAAGCCACCGCCGGATATTATAAGATTGATCACTGCTACTTGCTATGATTGTCATAGCAACCATACGGAATATCCCTGGTACAGTAAGGTGCAACCTGTCGGTTGGCTTCTTCAAGATCATATCGAAAAAGGGAAGGCTGAATTGAATTTTTCCCAATACGGGAATTATTCGGAGCGAAGAAAGCGTATGAAGTTAAAATCCTCCATTAGTCAGATAGAAGATGGAGAAATGCCTTTGGCCTCCTATACGATTCTGCATCCAAAAGCAAAATTACCCAAAAAGAAGAAAAGAGCTCTTTTGGATTTTCTGGAAAAACTCCATGATAAACTGTAAAGATGGTAACCTGGGTATCTTTAAATTTATACCATAAAATGGATCATTACAGGTATTTTGAAATAGTAGATCCAATAATAGAATAAACCCAGACTGACGTAATAAATGCTAATTATGACACCTGTTTTGATGTGGATGTCGGATTGGCTGGTTTTTTTATTTTGGCTTTGAATGTTTACTATCTGTAATGGCCGGGCATCGATCAAGAGACGGAATAGGATAAGGAATAACCAGAATATGGTATTCCGGATAACCAACTATTTATATTTTACTTTATTTATTATAAGAAGAAGTCTATTTAGAGAATCATAAATTAAAAAACAAAATTATGAAAAACTTACTTTTTATTTTTGCGCTCATGTGCTTTACCGCTTTGAGCAGTTATGGCCAGGGGACCAATATCAAATCCATGTTACAGAATCAGGAAAACCGGGATGAAGTATATCAAACCATCATGCAGGATCAGGCTTATATGAAAGAGTTCATGCAGCAAATGCACCAAAACAAAAAAGCGATGAAAATGATGGGTGATAACAATGGAATGGAACCAATGATGAAGGGACATAAGATGGACGGCATGATGCAGGATAGCACTTCTATGGACAATATGATGCAATCCATGATGCAGAATCCTGAAATGATGCAAAAGATGATGCGTATGATGCATCAGAAAGGCATGATGAGTGATGATTGCATGAAAGCCAGTATGATGAAAATGAAAGACAACGGCATGAAGATGAAAAACCAGGACAAGGGAATGAAAAAGAAGGGATCGGCCGGGGATGATCACTCCTCGCATCACTGAGAAAATCACATACATTATGATGCTTGGATGACTATTTGGCGTGCTCCTGATATTGATCGTTATCGGCATCTGGTATTTCAGCCAGGGTAATATAAATTTTCCATTGAAGAACGGAGAAGAAGGTTGGAGGAGAAGTAAACATAATTGCCAGCAAAGCCATACCGTCTCGTCAAAAGAGCCGAGACGGTATGAGTTATGACTTTACAAGTCCATCACTTTTTTATATAACGCAGTTAATCGCACTTTTGCTTTATATAGAGAGTATAAGAAATAAAAATTTGGTATATTTGGCAGAGTCATATAAAAAATGAGCCGCAACACGCATAGACCAAAAAGTATATTGCTTGCAATAATGGCGTTCCCATTATTGAGTGTGTTTGTGCTTACCCTCACGTGCTCTCTCAATGATTTTGTACTCAATAGTTATACAGAACCAGTCTCTGGAGAGACAGGTCATCATGATCATTCGACATCACCTCATACTCATGATACAAAAGA
>CAJDXA010000060.1_pt1 | contig 11503 bp, 9 predicted proteins | sample 7391711 | NCBI WGS metagenome assembly CAJDXA01 (sample SAMEA7055748, study PRJEB34461) | soil metagenome | biome: terrestrial ecosystem; feature: Peninsula; material: soil | place: Antarctica | collected 2016
TGAATTATCTGGAAGATCTTTTCCGAAATCCACCTGAGCATAACCGTAAAACAAGCCTCGTCAACACCCTCCATGAAGTAGCTGATCGGATTGATAAAAGATCTCTCGTGGTTATTTTTTCAGACTTTTTCGAACATATGGATCAGCCTGATCCGGTATTTGCAGCACTCCAACACCTCAAGTATAATAAACACGAAGTGATCATTTTCAATGTTATCGATCACCAAAAAGAAGTCAACTTCGACTACCAGAACAAGCCCATTAATTTTATTGATTACGAATCCGGGGAGAATATTAAGATCCGGCCACAGGAAATACAGAAGATATACCGAGAGCGTATGACAGCATTCCTGGAATTACTTCGATTAAAATCCTTACAGATTGGAATAGATATTATGTCAGCAGATATCAATGAAGATTTCAACAAGGTGCTCCGGGCATTTCTCATACGAAGAGGTAAAATAGCATAAATTACTATGATAAGACTCCACGACATTGACACCAGGGCGCAGGAAGGATTTCACAAGAAAGATACCAGAAAGGCAACGACGAAGATCGCTCGTGAAATAGGTGAATTGCAAACCACTTTACATGCCGAAGGCAAGCATTCCTTGCTGGTCATCTTGCAGGGTATGGATGCCAGTGGTAAAGATGGATCGATGAAGGCTTCTTTCTCCTATTGCAACCCCGTAGGTTTGAAAGCTCATTCTTTTAAGAAGCCGACAGAAGAAGAGATGGATCATGATTTCCTATGGCGGGTTCATCAACAGACTCCAGCCAAAGGTATGATCCAAATCTTTAATCGATCGCATTATGAGGATATTCTGATACAACGTGTCAATGGATGGATTGATGAAGACCAGGTCCAAAAAAGGATGAACTCTATCAACGCCTTTGAAGAACTTCTTCAGTATGACAACCATACAACCATATTGAAATTTTATCTGCATATATCGCAGGATGAGCAGCTTGAAGAGTTGCAGGAACGTCTCGATGAAAAGGAGAAAAACTGGAAACACAATCCAGACGATTGGGTCGAAGCTGCCAAATGGGATGATTATCGCAGCGCGTATGAGTATGCCATTAATGAGAGTCGTATCCCTTGGGTGATCATTCCATCTGACCAGGCATGGTACCGCAATTATTTGGTGGCCAAAACGGTTCGGGATACGTTGGTAAATCTTAATATGGTTCGTCCGGTACTAAATGATGCCGAATCAATCTAAACGAATAATACCCTGCACTGGGCAAAAGTTATGGCTGAAGCAAGAGTAGCAAGTCCCGGACGAAAGCCAATGAGGCGTGTAAAAAAGGTAAAGTAGTGGTTAATGGAGAAAAGGTTAAACCTTCCGCCACGGTTGCGCTAGAAGATCATATCAAAGTAAGTAAGAACCGGTTTTTATATGAATTCATAGTTCGGGACATCATTAAAAAAAGAGTAGGTTCACCAGCAGCCCTGGAGTGTTATGAAGATATCACACCGGAAGATGAGTTAAGGAAATTTGACCAATGGCATGTGGGTAAAACCCAGGGAGAATTCCGTGAAAGAGGTGCAGGGCGGCCAACTAAGAAAGAACGTCGTGCCATCGAGGATTTTAAATCATTGGACGATGGATGATAAACAATTAGCAATTGACTGTGGATAACAGAAAATGTAAGATCGTGCACTGGATGATTTCAGTTGTCATCCTTTTTTACTTTGTTTCCGATGTAAATGGCCAGCAGGATTCGACAGAAAATGCCCAGCAAGATTCCATTGTAGACCAAATATTTGCTGTACTTATCCTCGATTCGCTAACGATTACTGCAGACAACCAGGTGCCTGATGTTAAATCCATGATCCGGCAAACCATAAATGATACTACTTTTTACCGTGCTTTTCAGCGACTTCGACGGACGAGTTATAGCTTCTCTTCCGAATTGTATTTTTACAATCCAGAGTGGATCCCATATACCTATTTTCGTTCTTCCAGAGTCCAACATGTTGTCAATGGGATGCGAACCAATGAGATCCTCGATGAATTCGCAGCACGACATATGAAAGACCGCAAGGGGAATTACGAATTCTACACAGCCCGGATGTATGATCGTATTTTCTTTACGGATACACCCACCCGGGTTCCGAATCAATGGACAGATGATGTCGATCATACGAAACAGGCAGATTCCCGGATGGAGAAATACATTCATGATCTGAAACTTCTACTTTTTGCTCCTGGCACTGAAATTGGCCTGCCGCTAATGGGCGATAAAACAGCGATATTTACAGAGAAACAAATGAAGAATTATCGTTATTCCCTAACTTTGGATTCCATCATCAATGGTGTTCCTGTCTATGTATTTATGATAAGTGCGGAACCGGAAATTCCGGAAAGACAAACCATAGTCAAAGAAATGAGAACTGTTTTTAATCAACAAAACAAACAAATCCTCAGTCGATCGTATCGATTGGCTTATCAAACCCTCTTATATTCTTTTGATGTGACAATGGATATTGAGATAGAACAGCACGAAAGTGGCTATATCCCGATGCTGATTGCATATCAGGGACAATGGAAAGTTCCATTGAAAAAGCCTGAACTTTGTAACTTTACCTTTCGGATCACCGAATTTTTATAATCCGATTGTTTTGCAGCAATTTTAAAGTCACTTTATTAATGCTGGATATATTTTTATTTTCGAATTTTAGATCAATAAGCATGATACTTATATTAGAATGTGGTTCAACAAAGAGTGATTGGGTTTTGATCACCAATCACGGAAAAAAGATTTCATTTTCAGATCATGGCATTAATCCTTCTACGTTGGCCCGGGAAGATATAAATCTGTATATCCGAACAGGAAGTGAGCGGCTGCCGGATCCCGCAAAAGTCTCCAGAATATATCATTATGGTGCCGGAGTAAGTGGTATTGTGCAACAGGAGTTACTTAAAGAGATTTATTACACCTATTTTCCCAATGCGGTTTTGTCCATTGAAGGTGACATGCTCGCAGCTGTGCGGGCTACTTTGGGAGATGAAAAGGGAATTGTCTGTATTCTGGGAACCGGGTCCAATTCCTGTTATTTTGACGGTACCGAAATCATTGCCAATTATCAGGGATTTGGTTATATCATCGGCGATGAAGGAGGAGGTGTCGATATAGGTACTCGTATGATAAAGTTATACTATTCTGACTCTCTCCCCGACCAAATTCGTCACCAGTTGGATAAAGAGTTAGCTGACCGCTCTGTTTTTGTAAAGAAGCTCTACAGTCACGATAAGCCCAATCGCTATCTGGCTGGATTTGCTCCGTTTGCCGCTAAGCATCAACATGATCCGGTTGTTCGTAGGGAAATTGAAGCTTCGTTTGAAGCGCTGATAAAAAATTATCTATCGAAATATCCAGAAAATGATAAACTTCCCATTAACTTTGTGGGCTCGATTTCTGAGCATTTCAAGGGTATTCTTACAGAAACGCTTCAGGCTCAAGGATTGAGGCCGGGTAAGTTTATAACACGCCCAATTTTAGAATTAGAAAAGTATCACTTTAAGGAATTACAAAATGAGTAACAACCCCATTAACCGGATAGCCGTACTTACTTCAGGTGGAGATGCACCAGGAATGAATGCTGCCATCCGTAGTGTCGTAAGAGCCTCTGGACATTTTGGAAAACACGTTTATGGAATTTACCGTGGATTCGACGGAATGATCAAAGGAACCATCAAACGAATTGAACGCAATGAAGTAGGGAATATCATCCACCGGGGTGGAACGATCCTGAAAACAGCGCGAAGCTATGAGTTTTTTACGCCGGAAGGCAGACAGCAGGCTTATGAAACTCTCAAAGCTCATGATATAGATGCCTGTATAGTTATAGGAGGAAACGGAACATATACAGCAGCCATGATTTTTGCTGAAGAATTTGATATTCCCATGATGGGAATTCCCGGAACCATAGACAATGATATTTTCGGAACAGATTTTACAATTGGTTTTGATACTGCGCTGAATACTGCTATTGATGCAGTAGACAAAATCCGCGATACAGCCGATAGCCACAATCGTGTTTTCTTCATCGAGGTTATGGGAAGGCACACGGGGCACATTGCTCTGCATACAGGTATAGGAAGTGGAGCTACGGCTATTCTTATTCCCGAAAACAATATTTCTATTGATGACTTAGTGAAGCTATTAAGGAAAGGAGTTACGCGTGGAAAACTTTTTAGCCTGGTGATCGTAGCCGAAGGAAACAAAAATGGAGGAGCTGCTAAGATCGCTGAAGATGTGGCAGAACAATTGCCAGAGTTGGAATCGAAAGTGGCCATTATCGGGCATCTCCAGCGTGGGGGCGCACCATCCTGTCATGATCGTGTTCTGGCGTCCAGGCTTGGAGCTTCAGCCGTTAAGGCACTTCTGGACGGTAATACCAATAAAGCTGTAGGTATTATTAATGATGAGATTGTTTATACTGAGTTTTCTGAAGCAATATCAGCAGATAAAAGCCCCAAACAGAGCTTGATTGAAATGACTCAATTCCTGTCATAATGCCACTGCCTAAAATCATAACTTGCTACACAACAATTTCAGATAGAGATTGCTCTCATCTTTTGGTTCAACAATTACTTAAATCAAAGCTAATTGCATGTGGAATTTCCTGGCCGGCAAACAGCCAATACAACTGGAAGGATGAGCCAGTTTCTGATGAAGAGTATATAGTGTTCATGAAATCATCTTTGCAGTTAAAAGAACGGCTCGTCAGCCGGATTCATGATTTCCATCCTTATGATGTGCCCTGCATCCTTATCCAGGAGGTGGAGTGTAATCTGTCTTATTACGATTGGGTGAATGAGCAAACCTTTTATTAGTTAGTAGTTTTGTTGAGGCTATGGCTAAGACCAAGGTTGAGAAACCGACTTGTTGAAGGATTGAGAAGATTGATATTGGAACTTCTTAACAAAATATGGAAGAAGCACAACCAATACCAAACCCATTAACTCAGTAACCCAATAACTCAATAACTCAATCAACCAATAACCAGATAACCAGTTAACCAATTTATATGTAACTTTGTATCAAATTTATAGCTACCATGGCTACATTGACAGATAAAAAGCTCCTTCCCTACTTTGAACGGATCAAGGCGTTGGTCGAAAAGTTGGCAGAGCAATCTAATCGGATTGACAACAGCGAGACCCAATCCACCATACAGGAATTACGCCTTCGAATGGATGAGCCCTTCCTATTTGTCATAGTCGGTGAAGTAAAGTCGGGTAAAAGTAGTTTTATCAATGCATTATTGAGTACAGATCAGGAGATATGCGCTGTAGCTCCGGATCCCAAGACCGACACTATTCAGCAAATCAAGTACGGTGATGTACAAGATGAAGTGATTATTAATCCCTATTTCAAACAGATCTTTTTCCCCGACCCCATTCTGAAAGAAATATCAATCGTTGATACACCTGGTACCAATACCATCGTAGAACATCACCAGGAAATCACCGAGCGCTTTGTTCCGATTTCAGATTTGGTGGTTTTCGTTTTTGAAGCTAAAAACCCCTATAGAAAAAGTGCCTGGGATTTTTTGTCCTATATTAATCAGGAATGGAGAAAGAAGGTCATTTTTGTGCTTCAACAAAAGGATTTGATGAATGAAAGTGATCTCACTATCAACATTAACGGAGTCCGAAAAGAAGCTATAAAGCACCAGGTACCTGATCCACACGTATTTGCCGTGTCAGCACTGGAGGAACTACAAGGAAAACACGAGATCAGCGGATATAATGCCCTACGACATTACCTCAAGGAAAACATCACGGGAATCAATGCTCTTCGACTCAAAATGGAGAACCTGCTTGAGTTAGTGACGACACTCAATGAGAAAATAAAGTCTGGTTTACAATCACGGCAAGAGCAATACGAAAGCGATATTATTTTCAGGAAAGAAATTGATGGGACTCTGAAAGAGCATGTTCTCAAATCCCAGAATCAGGTACACACTCTTATTCATAATTTACTGACAGGATACGATAAAGCTACTATGATTAGTGAACGTGATCTTCGCGATGGTCTGTCTTTTTTTCGATTGGTCGGAAAGTCGTTTAAGTCTATATTTAATAAGAATGAATCCCCGCAGATTTGGCTCAGTGAGATAAGAACAGATCTGGATAGAAATCTGAAAATTGAAATGACGGATCGACTTCACAATGGGGTCAGTGATCTGGCGGATAATATCCAAAATATGGCTAAGGTCGTGGAACTGAAAATTCTTAAAAACAAAACTATCCTTAAGGATAATCACGAGTTATTTGGTCATATTGCTGAGCGACGTCGATTGATCATTGAGGAACTGCAGGAATCTTTTCAGGACTTTATTCGAAACTCAGATAATTTTGTACATACCAGTCTGATGGAAGAAAGCTCATCTATAAGCCCCAATCTGGCAACCGGTAGTGGATTGGCCGTTATTGGCATTATCCTCACAGCTGTTACGAACGGAGCGGTATTCGATATCACAGGCGGACTTATAACAGCGGTTGGATTATTATTTGCCGGTATTACGACAGGAATAAAACGAAGCAAAATACTCCGCCGGTTTAATGAGGAGATCAAACTCACGAAAACTAAAATAGAAAATGAGCTCACAGAGAAATTGAACGAATACATCGACCAGATCAAGCAAAAAATAGAAACTCAGTTTACAGAGTTCGACCAGTTACTGGAGCATGAGGGTAAAGAACTGGAAGTAATGCAGAAAAATTACAAATATATCCACCAGGAACAGGAAGTCATAAGCAAGGAACTTTCGGATTTATAATTTATGATTTACGCCTCACTGACTTCAATGCTCTTATGTTTCGGTTTAAATGAATACATTGCTTCGCTCAGGAAATCCCACCAGCAATAACCAATAACATAATAACTGATAACTAGAAACTATGGGTTATTCCCACGTTGATTGACTCGCTAAACTGAGTCCGGGGACCTTTATTCCCCGTTGGTTCACCATCTGCATCAACGATATCAAACTGGATGTCTTCATCGTAGATCAGGTTGCCCAAAATATTGACTGAGATGGTTTTGTTTACTTTCATACGAAGCTGACTTTCAATATTGATATCAAACTTTCCAAAACTTGCCAGGTGATTGGTAAAGAAATCCGCTTTAGATTGCAGGGTAATGTTTTTCATGATTTGGAGATTCGAAACGATCTTAATCAAACTGCCAATTTCAAAACGATATCCCTGTGACCGGAATTTCTCCGGTAAATATTGTGCCGCCAGTATCGAGTCCTGAACTATGGTTATTTTGCTGTTAATAGGCGTATAATAAATATCTAGAACATTAGTATTCTTCTTTTTTTCACCTTTTGCGGGTTCCAAAGTTTTTAAATTCAATCCGGATCCGATGTCAAAAGTCAGAGGAGAAAAAAAGCGACCGTTCAAATTCAGCTTCTCCCCTTCTTTATTAAGCTGGTATGAATTGGAGACAAACGTTCTCATCGTCATCAGAGCAGAAAGAAACATCCGGTTAGAAAACTGATGACCATAGTTTCCACTCATCTCAAGCTTATCCCGGTTTTTGATCCATTCCTGCTCATCTCGCTTCATCAAACCATATTGGAGATTAAAATTATACACAAAATTACTCTTCTCCTTTTTATACTTCGCCTTCCAATCGAAATCTCCCCATACATTGATATTATTGTACCCACCTCCTTTCCAATAATCACTATGTGCTATTTGCGCCAGATATAAATTCCCAAGATTGGAATAGCTCCAGAATTTTTCTTTTTCAACAACGGTTTTTTCTTTTTTTATATTCGCTTTTATCTTTTGGGCAAGAGAGTCCAGCTTCTGATTGGTAGAATCTTTCAGTAGTGCTATTGAATCTTTCAGTAGTCCTATAGAATCCTGTAGTAACACGATAGAATCTTGTTTCTGACCTGTTGTGTCTTGCCTGATCACGGCAGTGTCCCGTTTAGTCTCTTCCTGACTATACCCGGCTATTACAGATAAGCTGACAATAAATAAAATCAAGAGATAAAAGCGCATAAAAAATTTCAGATTTTGAACAGTTCCTGAACGTAATTCCAACGTGTACTCTGCTTACAAATATTGCTCAAAAATGTTTTTAATCATAGCAATTGAACATGAATAATTTATTTAATATGAATAGATTTGATTATCAATAGCATCGATATCAGATAATGATAAATATGTCATTTATATATAAGTCTGCATGAAAGGGCTATAAATTCCAAACGACTATTATTTCAACACGAACCGTTTCCCCTTTCCCCGATATAATTTCGAATACCTTTTTCCGTGTCGGGTACAATTGAAAAGCATGATTGTATTAAATTCTTTCTATCTTTGTGGCAAAATTAAAATCCATTTCACTGATGAACGAAAATCAAACAATACCTGATCTGGCGGTTGCCAAAAAACTGGGTCTTACAGAAGAAGAATACGAGCGAGTCATCGACATTATGGGGCGCAAGCCCAATTTTACGGAGTTGAGTATTTTTTCAGTGATGTGGTCAGAGCATTGCTCTTATAAAAATTCGATTAAGTATCTAAAAAAATTGCCCAGTAAAGGGAAACATTTATTGGTAGAAGCCGGTGAGGAAAATGCAGGATTGGTGGACATAGGTGATGGACTTGGCTGTGCCTTCAAGATAGAATCACATAACCATCCTTCTGCCATAGAACCCTATCAAGGAGCAGCTACCGGTGTGGGAGGTATCCACCGTGATATATTCACGATGGGTGCACGACCGATAGCTGCTTTAAATTCGTTGCGATTTGGAAATATTGAACGACCGCACACTCGTCATTTGGTGCGGGGAGTGGTCAAAGGTATAGGAGATTATGGAAATTGTCTGGGTGTGCCCACCGTGGGAGGAGAAGTGTACTTCAATGACTGTTATAATCAAAATATCCTGGTGAATGCCATGTCAGTGGGTATCGTGAAAGAAGGTGATACGGTATCTGCTATTGCTGACGGACCTGGCAATCCTGTTTTTATAGTAGGATCTGCCACAGGTAAAGATGGCATCCATGGAGCCACATTTGCTTCCGCTGACCTTCGTGAAGATAGTGCAGAGGATTTGCCTGCCGTACAAGTAGGAGATCCTTTTCAAGAAAAATTGTTGCTGGAAGCCACCCTGGAAGCTATCCAGACTGGCAGTATTGTTGGGATGCAGGACATGGGTGCTGCTGGAATTACCTGCTGTACATCCGAGATGAGTGCCAAGAGCGAAACAGGTATGAAAATAAATCTGGACAAGGTACCCACCCGTCAGGATAACATGGAACCTTACGAGATACTCCTTTCAGAATCTCAGGAACGTATGCTGATCGTCTGTCACAAAGGTCAGGAAGAAAAGCTCCTTAAGGTGTTTGATAAATGGGATCTGGAATGCGAAGAAATAGGAGTAGTCACGGATACCGGGCGGGTTGAATTCTGGTACAAAGGCGAGATAGTGGCAGATGTCCCCGCAGACCCATTGGTTCTTGGGGGAGGTGCACCAGTCTATGACCGGGAATACGAAGAAGCAGCGTATTATTCAAAACTTGTGGATTATACCCAAAACCATATTGAAGAGCCCACGGATTATGTTGCAGCAGCCCGGAAGCTGATGGAAGCGCCAAGCCTGGTATCAAAAAAGTGGGTATATGAACAGTATGATCATACTGTTAGAATCAATAACATGGGAACCAATCGGGCTTCAGATGCCTCGATGATTCGTGTGAAAGGGACGAATAAAGCTCTGGCAATGAGTGTGGATTGTAACTCGAACTATGTTTATGCAGATCCTTATATCGGTGGTATGATTGCCGTATCGGAAGCTGCCCGGAATGTTGTATGTAGTGGTGCCCAGCCTGTAGCTGTCACAAATTGCCTCAACTTCGGAAATCCATATAATAAGGAAGTCTATTGGCAATTTGTCCAGGTCATAAAAGGAATGAGTGAAGCTTGCCTTCGGTTTGAGACTCCTGTAACCGGTGGGAATGTAAGTTTTTACAATCAGACAGAACTGAATGGTGTTGTCGAGCCGGTAAAACCGACTCCGGTAATTGGAATGTTGGGTATCCTGGAACATGTTGATGATTTTCTTGGATCCGGTTTTCAAAATGAGGGTGATGTGATCGTCCTCATCGGGAAGGAAATATTTGACCTGAATAGCTCAGAATACCTGGCCTGGAATCACGGCATACTGGATTCTAAAGCACCCTATTTCTCATTGGAAGATGAACACGATGTGCAACGAACTGTATATGAAGCGAATAAGCTAAGATTGCTTAACTCTGCACATGATATATCTGACGGCGGTTTATTTACGAATTTGCTCGAATCCAGTTTGGAAAACAATATGGGCGTGAAAATTCAATATAATCAGCCGGTTCGTATGGATAGCTTTTTATTCGGAGAATCCCAATCGCGAATTATAGTAACCATTGATCCAAATAATTTCGAAAAACTACATAACATTTCACATCAAAATTCTGTTCCTATACAAAAAATAGGCGTAGTCGAAAAATCCTCCATTATCGTAAATGAGATTGATTTCGGACCTGTTTCAGAGTGGAAAGAAATGTACAACTCTTTATTAGAAAAAAAATTGGAACAATGAAAATGTTGAAATATTTGCTCGTTGCCGGACTTGGTATTTTGTTTTTTATCTCTTGTTCGGATTCTTCGTCTAAGAGTTCAATGAGCGGAGATCCTACCGCCATCTCAGGAAAGATACTCGATGGTGGCAATCAGAATATTGGACTTTACCGAATATCACTCAAAGGGCAGAAAAGCCTGGTTATGTCCACCAAAGCAGACAGCAGGGGGAGTTTTTCTATGACTTCTGAGAAGCCTCTTGAGCAAGCTATTTACCAATTCACTGTAGGCAGTAAAGGTACTTCATTCGTTCTCAACGGTAAAGACACGGATATCAAAATTAATGGAGACTTCAAAAAACTGGAGACCTACGATTTTGAACTCAGCGGTTCTCAGCAAACCAGCCTTCAGATCATCGCCTTTTATAATATGATCAATGATAAATGGCCGAAAGAGCAAATCGTGAAGTATATGAACGATAATGAGAATAGTTTGATAGCGATACAAACCGGTATAGCCTTTATGATGAAGAGCCCGGAAGACTATTCTAATGTCAGGAAACTGGTCAATAAAGTTGATGCCGATCTTCATGGTTCACCTTATGTTGATGAATTTAAGGAATTTGTGAGTTATTATGATGAGAAAGCAGGGCAGGCTTCGAATAGCGACCAATTCAGCATTAAGGTAGGCCAACCGGCTCCGGAAATTGCACTGCCTAATCCCGATGGAGAGATCATGAGATTGTCTGACCTGAAAGGGAAAGTAGTTCTCCTGGATTTCTGGGCGAGCTGGTGCGGTCCGTGCCGCAGAGCAAATCCATCTGTCGTTTCTATTTACAATAAGTATAAAGATGACGGCTTTACTGTTTTCTCTGTTTCACTTGACCGAAATGGCCAAAAAGAAC
>CAJDXA010000128.1_pt1 | contig 11423 bp, 10 predicted proteins | sample 7391711 | NCBI WGS metagenome assembly CAJDXA01 (sample SAMEA7055748, study PRJEB34461) | soil metagenome | biome: terrestrial ecosystem; feature: Peninsula; material: soil | place: Antarctica | collected 2016
CGCCTATTTTAATGGCTAAAGCCAATCTATTCGATACGATTTCCACCCCGGGTCCCGACAAATGTTGGGACGCCGGGGCTACAGATTTATAGAAATGACTTTCCGGAGTGGACTCAACACTGTTTATTTCTGGACCGAGTAACCCAGTTCTGTCTAGGCGGACTTGGGTTAAGGTACGAAATTAAATATGGCCTTTAACCCTTAATGTATCATGCTATAATCGCTAAAGCTAATTTGTACACCACGGTTACATTTCATCGAAGAAATCAGTTTGGTTCTATTTTGTTGAAAAAACCGACTTTCTGGTGTGGAATCAGGCTTTATTTTATTCAATTTCACTTCCTATTCAGACTGCATTATGGCTGTTCAGTTGTTGGTCATTGTAAAATCAATGACAGTCCGGTCATTCGATGAAGCTTGCTGATTTGTGTGCGTTCAGATTCCTGGTAATATTAGATGTTTTATTTTCTCCTCGATGATGACTTTTCGGGATCTGAATCTATAAATAGGTATTATGTACATTATCAGGTTCTACGCTATGAAAAAGTCCTTTATATGCACTGCATTATTTACTCTGTTGACATTGTGGTTTTTCTCCTGTGATAAAGATCCCGCAAATCCTGCTCCTCTTGATGAAACCCCGTTTGTTACTTTTTCTACCGGATGGAACGCTGAAAAGGAAAACATCTCGGAAGTACCGCTGGCACCCTATTTTGGATTTGGGAATGCAAATTTACCGACCCGGTACGATCTCTCAGAGTACTTTCCACCAATAGGACAGCAGGGCAATTATGGGACTTGTGTCTCCTGGTCTATAGGATACAATACCAAAACGGCAGTTTCAGCTATAGAGCGGGGATTGAATCCCCAACAGCTCCAACAACCTCAAAACCAATTCAGCCCGAAGGATTTGTTTCTGTCCATTCCGGACGAAAGCAAAGGCCAGAAGTGCGATGGTACTAATTTTACTGTGGCGCTAGAACAGCTGCAAAAACGGGGAATCGCCCGGATGTCCACGGTTCCATATGATAATCTGGGTGGATGCCATCAAGGTCTCATCCAAAGCAAATGGACGCAGGATGCAGCAAAGAATAAGATAGAATACTGGCGACGCATAGACGCTTCAGTGAAAAGCATTAAGGAAAATATTTCCAAGAACATCCCGGTTATTCTTGGCGCTAGATTGGCTGATAATTTTATGTCATGGAATTCTGATGCAGTATTGACTTCCAGTACTTCCTATCAGAATGTCGGTCAGCACACTTATCATGCCATGGCTATTGTGGGATACGACGACGCTAAAGGTCCACGCGGTGCTTTTCGTATCATTAATTCGTGGGGGGACTCATGGGGCGATAAAGGATTTATATGGATCGACTACGATTTTTTCATCAATGACTTCTGTGTTCCGTTCAACGGTGGGAAACCTCTTTTTATAGTTGCCAATCAGGAAGGCGAGAAAAAGGATGAAACACCACCTGAGAATATCGACCCTGTTTCCAAGGGAGTAGATTTGGCTTCATGGATCTTTGGCGATCACAATGCATATGATATCAGTGATTACGGAATCATATTCAATGACAAATTTACTTCATCCATAGCCAAAAACACCTACGAATGTAAAACATATAATGAATGTCAGTTTAACCTGGACTTACCCGCCGGAGGTGATTTTGCAGGGGAGGGATTTGATGATGAGGTTCTTTACCGAACCTATAATATGCCGAAGCTCAACGGATATTATTATCTCATCCTATACGCTGATGCAGAAGACACTTATCAGGAAGAAAATGAAATCAACAATATCTTTTATACCTCCCAGTATCCCATTCTGTTCAACAACGGGTACACAGCGCTCAAAAGGGAGGGAGCTGCAAGCTCATCATCCTCTGAATTTGAATTTGATAATCCGGAGAAGGCAACGGTTCACAATCTGAGAAAAAGTCGCTTTAATACGGCGGTTTCTGAAAAAACACCCAACAGCTATACTTCTGTAGAAGTACAGGATTTTTTCCGCAGCGAAAAGACAACAGGCCGTCTGTACGAAAAAATGGAACATATTCCTGTAAAAGACGGCGGACGCATTTACGGTCCTGGAATAAAATAGTAATTGCTTAAAAATTTGCCATAATGTGCATTAATACAAAACGTTTTTCAATATTCGGAGGCCAATTTCCCTGGATTTGCCCGGTCCTGCTAATGCTGTTGACTATAGTCTCCGGCAGCTGCTACCGGGGAACCGCCTCCGGTAATCCCGTTGCAATGAAACACGGCCTCATTAACCCGGTTAATGACCTGTATATTTTCGGTAAAACATTTAATGACACGGTAGATTTTACTGCCTTATTTTCTTCTTATCCTATTGGTTTTGGGAACCACCAGACAGCTTGTTCTGTAAATATTGTGTTTGAAAACTGTACTTTCAATGAGCCGGTGTATGGTTCAACGACTAATGATGATGCACAGACCGTAACTCTTTTCCAGAAAAACCTGGCATTTATCAATTGTGATTTTAAAAACGAAGCCAGTTTCCGGGGATGTACTTTCGAAGGAAACGTATTACTGGTTTCAAATATGTTCGATGAACGGTTCATAATGGAAGAATCCTCCTTTCGGGGACACACTGCTATACAAGAGAATAATTTTTACAAAGATGCCCGGTTCCAAAATTCCATATTCCACGAACCGGCCAACTTCTTCAAATCTGTTTTTCATGAAAATGCCGAATTCCAGGGATGCCGATTCAACGACCACGCTCAATGGAATCTCGTTAAGATATTGGGGTATGGGGACTTCACATTGACAGATTTTGACCGGGATTTTACTTTTAATTATGCAGAATGCCCTGGAACAGTGGTGTTTGATCATTCATTCTTTCGCAAAAGGGCGGACATAATAAGTACAGAATTCAACAATCTGTCTATGCGTTCATGCTTTTTCCACGAACTCACATGGGAAAGCCCAGAGGTGTCGGGTAAGATCAATCTTGAGGGCAGTAAATTCTTTATTGAACCGGATAATCTTTAGTCCACACTGCTTTTTCCCGCCTTTTAGTGGGATGGATTCAAAATTAATGCAGTTAGATTGATGACCTTTTTTGTCTTCTTTCGATAGTAAGGTAACCTTATTAAAAAAATGAAAATATTTTACCTATGAAAGATTCAATTAAACACTATGTGATCACTCACATTAAAGGGGCAAAAGCCAATCAGGTCGTAGAAATCAGTTATGATGATCACGATATCCTGACGTTGGGACGTGCATCTGCCAATGACATTCAGTTTGATCCGGATATGGATAGTATGGTCAGCCGGGAGCATGCCGAAATCGTGAGAGATTCGACGGATCCTCTTATTTTTAAAATCGTGGACAAGGAAAGTATGAATGGTGTCTGGGTCAATGAGAAGAAAATCAAAGGCAGCCATATTCTCGCGCCGGGGGATTTGGTAGAAATGGGGAAAGGAGGACCTTCCTTTATCTTCGATCTCAACCCCAGGCCGGAAGGTAAGTTAGCTGCGACCCGGGAGATGGAAGTTGCCGGACAGACCATAGAAATCGCCACGATAGAGGATGCTCCGAAAAAACCGGAGAAGACAACCATTGGGAAACAAACCTTTGAAAGAGCATTGGCGACCGAGCAAAAGAAATCCAACCGGAAATTATTTGTTGGAATTGCTGCTTTACTTTTGATATTAGCCGCTTCCGGATTTGTGTTTTGGAAGAATTCTGAAAAGAGCGAAAAAAACTTCTCTACTGCTTTACAGGGGATAAAGTCTGAATATGAAACGGAATTGGAAGGGCTGAGAGGTAACATCGGTGAGTTGGAAAAGAAACAAGAAGAAGGAAAAACCTTGTCGGCTATGGAAATAGCAGCACTCAATGAAGAAAGAGTCGTTAAGGGCAGGAACAGCCGATTGCCACATACATTATCAATGGAAATGGAAGAATAGAGCCATTTCTTGTTCCTAAAAGCCAGGCAACTCCGCAGAGTATTCCTTTGGGAAGCGCTCACACCGGGTCTGGATTTGTAGTATCAGAAGATGGTTTTATACTAACCAACAGGCATGTTTCTTCAGCATGGCATACCAGATTTTCTTTTGGTCAAGGCGCTTTCCCCGGTATTTTGATGGATGCCCAGGGAAAGCCCATGGAAAGACCGGTACAGGCTTGGGATGCCGCCTCGTGGGTGCCTTCGGAAGCGACTATGCTGGCGGGGCAACCGCTTCAGGGAAAATTGATCGGCAAAAATTCTAAATTGGACGTTGTTTTTGCGAATGATGATCAGCGACGAACAGCAACTGTAGAGGCCATTTCTACCCGCCATGATGCTGCTATGATCAAAACATCCATGCCTATCAAACACTCTTTCGTCGAGCTTCTGGACAATTATGATGAAATCAAAACCGGGCAACAAGTGACCGTAATGGGGTATCCAGGGGTTTCTCCCGATGTTTATTCTATTCAAAAATCAAGTGATGTATTTAAACAAGGACAAGAAGTCTCTACCATCCCCATTCCGACGGTCACACCCGGCACGGTCGGTCGCCTGATCAAATGGTCTTCAGAAAGCCAGCGGTTATATAGCACATTTGGCGATGCTTATCAATTGTCCATCAATGCAACCGGTGGAGGGAATAGCGGTGGTCCCATGTTTGACGATAAAGGCAGAGTAATCGGAATATTTTTCGCCTATCAAAGCGAACCGGGTGGACCCATGATTACTTTTGCGGTCCCTATCAAGTACGGACTCGAGCTCATGGGACATAAAAATGTTCTATAAACACCTTTCATAGGGTTAGCAGAAAAGGCTGCTCAAAGCTGCCGCCATTTGAATAAATCTGGCGGCAGTCTTTTTCTCCTCCCTTCAAATAAAATCGAAAAAAATTCCAATGATCTGGAAGAAATTGTTTTCAAGAAACACTGAACAAGTGATCGATGATGTCAAAGCTGTGATCGTCACGGATGTAGGAATAGTGCGAAATAATAATGAAGATTTTGTACGTTTCGTGCGACCATCACAAGATTTTGAACACCTGGGATTTCTTGGAGTAGTGGCTGATGGAATGGGTGGACACCAGGCCGGAGAAGTGGCCTCGGCTTTGGCGGTCCATACGATCATAAAAGAATACTACAGCAAGAAGGTCAGTCGAAAGCAAAATCTGATGCAAGCTATAGAGAAAGCCAACTCAGTTATTTTCAAAACCTCCAAAGCAAACCCTGAAAATAAAGGAATGGGAACGACTTGTACGGCGGTAGTGATTTTCAACAATCAGATCATTCTTGGACATATAGGAGATAGTCGTCTGTACTTGTATCAAAATAATTTATTAACGCAATGTTCGACCGATCACACGTATGTCCAGGAACTGATCAACCAAAACATTATTTCTGAAGAAGAAGCTCAAACTCATCCACAACGAAACGTACTCACGAAAGTAATGGGAACACGACCGAAAGTCCAGCCGGAAATAAAGGAGATGGATGTGAATTTTGAAGAGGGAGATCGATTGTTGGTTTGCAGTGATGGCTTGTACGAATATTTCACCAAAGAAGAATTGGAAATGGAACTTTCTGAACCGGTATTGTCTGTAGCCGCCCACAGGCTGGTCGATACAGCCAAAGAACGAGGAGGACATGACAATATAACGGTGATGTTGATCGAAAGGAATCGTTTCGATTCGAACGGAAATATGAAGAACACCGGAGAAATAGAAATACCATGATTGGTAAGATCATACATAATTACCGGATTGAATCCCTCTTGGGACAGGGAGGTATGGGAGTGGTGTATAAAGGGATTGATCTCAATTTGCAAAGACCGGTAGCCGTCAAGGTACTTCATCCCCATCTGGTGAAAGATTCCATTTTTTATGATCGGTTCAAAAATGAAGCGGTCTTATTGGCAAAGCTCAACCATCCGAATATTACTACTCTTTACAATTATTTTTCAGCAGATGATCAGAGTTTTATGGTCATGGAATATGTGGAAGGTGTGACCCTTGAAGATCATTTGAGAGAAGAAGGAAGATTACCGCTGGAAACTGCAGTCAGTGTGATGATTGCAGCTACAGATGGTTTGCAGCATGCCCACCAAAAAGGAATATTGCACCGGGATATCAAACCTGCCAATATCATGATTTCTCCCACAGGAGTGGTCAAGCTGATGGATTTTGGAATCGCAAAAATGAAGGGAACCACCTCGTTGACGAAAGCAGGAAATGTCATCGGGACGCTGGAATATATGGCTCCTGAACTTCTCAGTGGGGAAGCTCAATCCGAGCAGTCGGAGCTCTATGCCATGGGGGTGATCATGTATGAAATGCTGACCGGAAAACTTCCTTATCAGGGAAATACGGAAGCAGCATTGATTCATAATATTTTACATCAAAAGCCGGTCCCCTTAAGAAAAGTGGCTCCTGAAAATCCAAAAGAACTGGAGCGTGTTTTGAACCAACTCCTGGAGAAAAAGCCAAACCGAAGGTCGGCTACAGCCGGAGAATTGAAGGAAAAATTGAAAAGAATTCCTTTTGTGCCTCTGGTTGCAGAGCGGCATCGATTCAAATTGAAGGGATTGGATAAGGTGCGAGGGAAAGTATTAGAATCTCTGTCTGTAACTGAAAGGTATTTTAGAAAATGGCTCCCCGTTTATAAACCTTTATCTCAAGGCCATGTAAGGCCGGTGTTGAAATATTTCAACTCTCAGGAAGGACTTATTATTCTCGGAGGGGTGGTGATTGCTCTTTTGATCCTTCTTCTTGGGAGTAAGGGATTCTCCGGGATAAGTGAAAATGAAGATATCATTGGCCCGGCTATACCACCACAGAATCTGCAAGTCGAAGCCACCGGGGAGTCTGCGCAGAGGGATGTATTGGATTTATCACCGAAAAGATCAAAACAATGGGAAAGCAGTGGTATTGATCCCGGAGAATTCGCAAGAATTCGCCGGATTATGGAACCTCAACCACCTCTTCCGATCGGTATAGAAAAAGACGAACCGATAAGCGAGGAGGATAAGAGCAAGGAAGAGCTTAAGGTGCCTCCTCGGGAAACGAAAGAATCTAAACCAAAAGAGCAGCCTGAGGAGAAACGCAAAAAATCTAAAAATGGCGAGGTACAAGAAAGAAAAGAAGAATCTGTAAAGGAAGCGGAAGACATAACCAGTAAAAGTCAGATTACAAAAACTGATCAACCTGATTTGCCGGCAAGAGAGAGAGAAACATCAACTCCAATACCCGAATTCACGGAATTCTCTGTCCATGTAGATAATCTCCTCGTGGCTCTGATTCTTGGAGAAACTCTTTCTTCAGATGAAAGTGCGATCGAAGGAAAGACTTTTGTATTTCGGGTTCTGGAGAAGGTGTCAAAAGATGGGGTCGTAATCGTGAATTCAGGAGCCAAAGCTCTTGGCAGAGTCACAAAGGCCCGGTCTTCGAAAGCCGGAAAAAGGGCTTTTTTAGAAATTCAGGCGGTCTCCGTAGAGGCTGTGAATGGTGATTTCCTGGATTTGAGTTCGACTCCGCTGGGCTTGAGAGGGAGTTCTACCCGCGCTGTGGTATTTCATGAAGGGATGAGAATAAAACCAGATCCCAAAATCAGATCTAACCCCATTACCATAAAACAATTGAGAGAATGAAAAATTTGTTGCAAAAACTCATCCTGCTTATTTTATTGATCGGAAGTACATCTTTTATTGTCTTTGCACAGGGAGAACTCAGACTCCGATCCAATACCGAAGGGTTTAATTTTGGGTTGCGTCTAGGTGTAAAACACTGGAGCTCGGATTATTTTGGAGAATTGGAGAAAGAAGTTGTGACCGGAGGAGGGATGGGATTGACCATTGGGTATGGTCTGGATCAGCATTGGATGATCGTGGGGTACACAGATTATTATGTTTTTGGAAAAAAGGAGGTAGATAATGATGTGAATTTCGCTTCTTCGGGGATTGGAGTTCGATATAACCTGGGCGGAACACTGAATGTATTCCGAATCTATGGAGAAGCCTTGTTTTCTTATCAATCTCTGACTGTTTTTCCTGTGTATTTCTATGATTACGGGGACAATTTCGAAGTGAAACTCAAAGGTGGCATGGCTCAATTGGGCGCTGGCGTGAATTACTTTATACGACCAAGATTTGTGCTCAATGTATCTGCAAATGCATCCTTTGGAAAATTTTCGTCCGTATATCTCGATGATTTAAAAGGTGAAGAACAGGCAAAAGGCAGTATGATAAAATTCAATATCGGATTTTCTTATTATATCCGGAGACCATAAAGGAGTAATTGAATGATTAGAAAATGACAGGAAGGTAGTGAAGTCCACTCCAGAAAGTCTTCCGCCCCTAAATCTCCTCTCCATACGGACCAAAATTTGGAAGGGGACTTTTAATAGATCATTGATTTTTAACGATCTCTCCGCCTAGGCGGATTGGGGGTGGGATAGTTGAAAATCGATGATCTTGGACTTTTCGGAGCAGACTCGGCACTGTACTATAATTCAATCGTTCATCCCGGTTAAAATATTAGATAAAACTCAAACTTCATGTAGGAAATTGGATGACCTTTTGGAATTCGGATCTATAATATTGTGAAGGAAGTCTTGTGGATTTTGTCTTTATTATTACATTTATAGGAAAAGTAATAAACCTCCACTTTATGCTGCCTCCTATAGATGATCAAGAAATAGTGCAAGGCCTGATCCAGAACGATTCTGAAATCATCAATTACTTGTATACAGAAATAGGACCCAAAGTGATGCAGATTATTATGAAAGCAGGTGGCAGCCGGGAAGAAGCCAATGATGTTTTTCAAGAAGGTATCATCACAACCTATGAGAATATACGATCCGGGAGATATCAATTGAGGCCAGAAGTGAAGTTTACGACTTATCTTATCAAAGTCTGTAAATACAAGTGGTATGATATGGTAAAAAGTGCGCACAAGAGAAAAATATCGGGACTGGAATTTGATTTTATGGATGAAGAAGAAAGTGTAATACAAGGGCTAATCAGAGCAGAGGAATATAAGGCACTTCATTCCCTGATTGACCAGCTTAGCGGGCGTTGCAAAGAAATTTTGAACAGATACTACTGGAACCGGGAAGGCATGAAAGAAATAGGGGAAGCCCTGAATATGAATCCACAGTCTGTGAAAAATGGGAAATATCGATGTATGAAGGAATTGCAAGCTCTGACTCATAGTTTAACAAGATAGAAAAATCCGTGATGGAGAATTTTGAATTATTAGAAAAATATATCCTGGGTGATCTCTCTGCGGATGAGGTGAAGTTAGTGGAGGCACGCCTGGAGCAGGATGCTGATTTACGGGAGGAATATTCTGAATTGAAGGATTTGATCGTGTCCATCGAATCCAAAGGTTTAGAAGAAAGTCTTCGTGGAAGAAGGATATCTGAGGAAACTTCGTCAACCGGGAAAGAGATTCGCATGTATGGGAAGAAAAAATCTAATTTCCGGGGATATATGATAGCTGCTGCTATCGCTGCCCTTCTTATTGGAGGGTGGTGGATTTATGACCTTCAGTCGGAGATGTATTCTCCATTGGCAGAGGCATTCTACACAGATCCTGGCCTTCCCACGAAAATGAGTGCCGCTACGGACCATTATTCTTTTTATGATGGTATGATTGATTATAAAATGGCGGATTATTCCGAAGCTCTTGAGAAGTGGTCCGCCATCACTACAGGAATAGGTCAGGATACCATCAGGTATTATCAGGCGATGGCATTTCTGAACCTCATCAGGTATTCTGACGCCATGGCATTGTTGAAGGAAATTCCTAAATCGAGTGATTTGTACGAAAAAGCAGAATGGAGAAAACTGGAAATTTATATCCGGGAAGAAAACTACGAGGAAGCCAAAGCTTTTCTGCAAGAACTCCCACCGGATATCCATCCCGCTTACGAGAAGGTGGCAAAATACCTGGAAAATAAATGATATGAGGTGGACGGTACTATATTGGATTGTTTTCTGTCTCCTATCTGCTCATGTTGCGCTGTCCCAAGACCTTTTTGATGACATTCAAGATTTGAACATCAAAAACCAGAGTGATTCCGCCATGACATTGATAAATCTCCATCAAGACCGCTTTGAAGGTTTGGAACAATGGTATAGTTTAGCCAGGCTGTATATTGCCCGGGGGTGAAAGTATAACCTGAGTGCTTCTCAATTTCTCTTTTTTTTGGCGAAAGTGAAACACGACAAACAGAAAGCCGCTTCCCCCTAATAAACCCATCCACCAATATTTTCCCACAAATCCATGCCGGACGGTCAATTTTCCATCTGATCCGGTCAGTGCTATACCTCCCCAGTAGTACGGAGCATTTAATTCGCCGCTGTGTTCGGTCAGATAGTCGAGCTTTGCCTGGTGTAATGCGTCGGAAAAAGATTGATTTTTATCGAGGTGGGTATAAAATTGTTTCATAAGCCAGGTCGATTGCTTATCGTCAATTTGCCATAGGCTATATACCACATTCGGACAACCCGCGTATTGAAAAGCATGCGCCAGAGAAATGACGCCGTCCCCTTCTCGGTAAGTTCCTATCCCTGTCTCGCATGCGGTGAGTACAGCCAGTTGGGCATTCAATGGCTGATTGTATAGTTCATAAGCGTAGAGGTAGCCGTCGTCGTCTTTTTCGGGCTGAGGCGTAAGCGCTAAATAGCTCATAAGTGGTTGTGAATCCTGTAAATGGGCATGCGTTCCAAAATGTAGTATTTCAGCATTTATGGCGTTTTCGTGAAAAGCGGTTTTCGTAGCCGCCGACCCTGTGAAGGTTTTACCTTTTTCTTTTAGTCCTTCGACAAAAGATACCGACCAGGGCGTTCGAATTCGATGTATAAAGGTAGAGTCGGAAGTTTGGGTGCTGCTGAGCTCGTTATGGTATTTGGCTTTCAAATCATCCGAAAATCCGGGTGCCAGCGCCAGAACTTCATTTATCGCGGTTTTGACGGGCCTTTCTTTTCCCGGAAGGGTATTGCGGTACAAGAAAGTGTGTTTCTTAATGAGCCAATCCCAATCTGCGTATTCTCTGCTTTCGGATAAAGACGAAATCAGGGTTTCAAAATTCAAAAAATTGAGCGCTCCATCGGGAATAAGCATTATGTGCGTTTTTACCTTGTCTTCAAGGGGCTTCCAAAAGAGCGTATAGAGGTAGTAGCTGAGCACTGCCAGCCGTTCGGGGGCTGCCCGCTTTTCGATAAGGCTGCGATAGGTGCGAACGGAATCGCGCCAGGTGGATGGAAGCGAAGATGTTTTTGTCTGAAAATGATCGCCATCTGCAAGCAAAATAACCATCGAGGTATCGGAAGCAAAATAAGCAACAAGGCTGGCTTTGTTTTCGGCCAGCTTATTTTGCAATTCAGCCGGTTTGGGTGTTTCGGGAGCGTACCGTGCGCTGTACCATTCCGGATA
>CAJDXA010000174.1_pt2 | contig 11377 bp, 16 predicted proteins | sample 7391711 | NCBI WGS metagenome assembly CAJDXA01 (sample SAMEA7055748, study PRJEB34461) | soil metagenome | biome: terrestrial ecosystem; feature: Peninsula; material: soil | place: Antarctica | collected 2016
GCAGAAATGTATGATAAAGAGATTCATTTTAAAGCTACACCGGGTGATCCTTGTTATGGAATTCTCCAAAATAAATATCTCATGGAACGTGCCGAACTAAAAAGTTTTGAAAGCACTTTCAAGTTTAATGATGATGGAACCTTCACTCATTCTTCTGACTTGATATTAAAACTCGTTGCTTTGGGTGGGACAGAAATGCATCATACAGACGTCAATACGCTGCATCGTGTTAAGAGTTATCATCCTAGTGCTGAGATAGGAAAATACTAAATGAATGAGCCATATCAAATAACCTCCGAAATAAATTCCTTGTATGAGATACTTCAAGTGAAATGGCATATCAAAGCCATCACGTTCTTTTTCGTTAGAAATAGTTTCTGGGTCTTCACTTATCATATAATAAGGCTGAGTCCACTCAATATTGAGCCCACTCCAGAAAGTCATTTTTATAAATCTGTAGCCCAGGCATCCCAGCATTTGTAGAAACCACTGAAGTAACAGGTATTTAGATCCCTATGCACTAGCAAATACAATATTGCCGATCATGCCGCTCACAATGTACTGTCCTCGTTACACAAAACAATCAGCATGTATCTCTGTATCATAGAAAGCGAATCCTATAGCAAAATAAAAATGGAAGCAAATAAAGGAAATTTATATCGGCATGTAAAATTCTTGACCTCCCTTTATCCTTATCGGAATTACAAAAATATCGATAGCCTCAATAAGGCAGCAGGTTACATCGAAGAAGAATTGAAAAAAACTGGATTGGCAACAGCTCGACAAAAATGGAAAGCTAAAGAGAATATCTACGAAAATATTATCGCTTCTTATCAACCCGGGAAAACTAAACGTTTTATCATCGGCGCTCATTATGATGTGTATAAGGATCAGCCTGGGGCAGATGATAATGCCAGCAGTGTTGCCGGATTGTTAGAAATGGCGCGAATGCTGACTAAAAATGAGCCTGACTTGAATTATGGCATTGATTTTATTTCCTTTTGCCTGGAAGAACCACCTTTTTTCAAAAAGAAAGAAATGGGTAGTTATGTCCATGCAAAATCAGTTGGTAATAGAGACAAGGAATATATTGGCATGATTGCTCTTGAGATGATTGGGTACTATGGCGATAAGGAGGAGGTCGCAGAAGATACAGTATTTAGCAAAAGCCGTTTAATTGTGTCGGGAATTAAGAAATATGACGAGTTTAATAAGAAGATTTCCGAATTGTTGAAGGCCAATGGGAAGATTGATTCCCGACGATTATCCTATGCCGATGATTACCATAACAATGGTCCTTCTGATCATCGCAATTATTGGCAATTTGGTGTTCCCGCTGTCATGGTGATTGGCACCGGAGGTCATGGGAATCCGCATTATCACAAAGTTACAGATACCATTGAGACTTTAGATTTCGAAATTATGACCGATGCGGTAAATAGTCTTGCCTACACATTATTTAATTTTTTGAACTAAAAGACCAAAAGAAGTGGCAGAGATTTGGGATGGTTCATTGAATTAAGGGCCTAAAAGCCTATACATAAAAATATGTTTCGAGATTTAGAAACAGAGGTATTGAAAACGCATTCCCTTGCTGAGATAAAAGACAGGAATTTCGGCCAAGCCGGGACAAAGAAACGTGATGAATACAAGAATGAACTTCGCATTGACGTTTTAGGAAAAAAAATCATAGCAGTAAAAAAGGCGTGAAACTTGATTCAGGAGAAGCTGAGAGAACTGTTTGGAGTAAAGAAAGCCGGACGCATAATATTACAATTAACTTATGACGGGTGAAAGAATAAATTCGGTATCTTTAAATAAAAAAAGTCGAGACGGATTTATTGATTAAAGAAGAAGTTCTGGGAAAAGTGGAAATAACTGCTGAGGAATTAATCATAGATATAGGGACTCATCTTTGTGATACTGGCAGATTATCTATGGCGCAAGCTAGAAATCTGTCCCAATTCGACCACATTTCTTTTCAAAAAGAGTTAACTAAGAAAGATGTATATATAAAATATGGCATAGACGATCTGGAAACAGATTTGGAAAATATAAAGAGATTAAAAGAACGAAACCAAACTAGGATAATTCAATAATATTCAGATATTTAAGATAGATAAACAATGCATAAATGGCAACAATTGATAAAATAAGAAACGGGCTGATCGATAAAATTATATCGATTAAAAACAAAGACTTCTTAGAAGCTCTAGATAAGCTAATTTCCTCAAGTGAAGCTGAATCGGAGGTTGTAGAATTAACGAAAGAACAAAAGATAATACTGGAAATGAGTGAAGAAGACATCAAACATGGAAGATTGATTTCTCAAGATGCAATGGATAAACGAAATCTCGAATGGCTGAACGCAATGTAGTATGGACAAGGACAGCCGACCTTCAATTTGCTGGAATTTTAGAATATTGGTCAAAAAGAAACAAATCAAGTTCGTACTCAAAAAAATTAGTGAGATTGGTTTCTAACAGAACAAAGCAAATAGCCGAATCACCATTTATTTACAAATCCACAGATTATAAAACCACCCGAGTTGCTTCACTTGGCAACTTTAGTATTTACTACATAATTACTGATGCAGAGATTATAATCTCTGCATTTTGGGACAATCGACAAGACCCCAAAAAACTTTTAGAAATTCTACAGAATAAAAAATAATATTCCTTAGCGTTATAATTTTGGCTTCATTCTCCGTGTCGCAAATAATCCCCAGAAAGCCTGAAAGCCTGAAAGCCTGAAAGAAAAATCGTCATTCATTACCATTTGAATATAGCTACCTCCATACAATGCCACACTTGTACGAATTGAAAATTAGAAACTAAAAATTACTATTATTGCATCATGGCTTTATTTCTCATCGATCATCAGGAGGACAACCGGTTATTCTTTGACCAGGAAGTATCACACCACATGCTGCGCAGCCTTCGCAAACAAACAGGAGATCTCATTCATGCCGGCGATGGGCAGGGTACGATATTCACCGCAACTATCGAATCGGAAACCAGGCAAGGTGTAGAAGCCAGGATAGTCAGTCAGGAATTCTCACCCAAAGACTGGAAAATTCATGTCGCCTGCTCACTGATAAAGAAAGAAAGTCGTTTTGAGAATTTCCTGGAAAAAGCAACGGAAATAGGCGTGCACAGAATCACTCCATTGATCTGTGAACGGACTTTGAAGCCACAGCTGCGAGAGTCCAGAGCAAGGAAAATCATCCATTCCGCTGTTCAACAATCCTTTAATCCGTATGTTCCCATCCTGGAGTCTCCGATAAAGCTGGAAGAACACCTGCGGAACATGAAAGAAGTGAATCAGGAGCGTTTTATTGCTACCGCAGTGGATAGAGAGCAAGAGGTACTTCTGGAACAGCAATACACCGGCAGAAATCCCGTTCACATATTGATCGGGCCGGAAGGTGATTTCACCCCGTTCGAAGTCGAAATGGCCATGGAAGCCGGATGGATTCCGGTTTCATTGGGCAAAAACAGGCTGAGAACCGAAACAGCCGCAACCATGGTAGTACAGATCATAAAAAGTTGTTTCTACCTTAAAAATGAAATGATCAAATGAGATATATTTTTTCAATCCTATTCGTCTGCTGTCTTTATATGACTCTACCGGCTCAAAAAACGCCCATAGGGTTACTAAAATATAGGGGAGGTGGAGATTGGTATGCTAACCCAACATCGTTACCAAACCTAATCCAGTTTTGCAACCAACGACTGGGGACTACCCTCCAAACGGATGATATCACCGTAGAAGTAGGTAGCCCGGAGCTTTTCGATCTTCCATTCATCCATATGACAGGCCATGGAAACGTAGTCTTTGACGATCAAGAAGCTAAAAACCTGAGAATGTATCTCATGGCGGGAGGGTTCCTGCACATCGACGACAACTACGGAATGGATCCTTATGTCCGCGTAGCCATGAAAAAAGTCTTCCCGGAGCTGGACTTCGTTGAGTTGCCCTTTAACCATCCGATCTATCATCAGAAATTTGAATTTCCACAAGGGCTTCCCAAGATTCACGAGCACGATGGGAAACCGGCGCAGGGTTTTGGTTTGATATATGAAGGACGGTTAATCTGCTTCTATAGCTATGAGACCGATCTCGGTGATGGCTGGGAAGATGAATCCGTTCATAATGATCCACCCGAAAAAAGGCTGCAAGCTCTACAGATGGGTGCCAACCTGATCCAATATGTCTTTACGCATTAAGCCTGATGGAGCATGATGTACCTGGTCACTAAATCTATCCATATTATCGGTGTAGTCAGCTGGTTTGCCGGTCTGTTCTACCTGGTTCGTCTTTTTGTTTATTTTCAGGAAGCAGCTGATGAACCTACAGAGAAAAAAGAAATACTCCAGGCCCAATTTGAAATAATGATCCGGCGGTTGTATAACATTATCACGACACCAGCCATGGTGATTACCTTAGTAGCAGGCTTCGTGATGCTTGGCCTGAATCCGACCTTGCTTTATCAACCCTGGATGGTAGCTAAACTTTTTCTGGTCGTGAGTCTGTTGATATATCACTGGTACTGTGGGCGTATAATCCACCACCTTTATGACGATAAAATAAACTGGGCGCCGTTCAGGCTTCGTCTTTTTAATGAGATAGCTACTATTTTACTTGTCGCCATCGTTTTCTTAGCAGTGATGAAAAACACGTTCAATGCCTTGTACGGATTGATTGGTTTTATCATATTCGCTATACTTTTGTTTGCAGCTGCTTCGTGGTATAAATCCTGGAGGAAATCCTAGAAGCCATTTAATAACAAATTGCTAATTTACTAACATGTCATTGATAACCAATACTTCATCTATTTTTAGTTCCATCCACAATGGGATGAAACTAAAAATAAGTTTCGCCTTGGATATCAAGCACATATCATTAATTTTAACATTCGCCACTAAACGGCTCCATAACTAAAGAATTAAATAAATGCAATTTGCTTTTCCATTATTTCTGATCGCTCTGGCAAGTATTCTGATCCCGCTGATCATCCACCTGTTCTATTTTCAGCGATACCGCACAGAGTATTTTTCGAACGTGCGCTTCCTCAAAGAGTTGGTCGAAGAAAAGCAAACCCGATCCAAACTTCGAAACATCTTAGTACTCCTGGCTCGAATATTTTTTCTTGTCTTCCTGTTTTTTAATAACAGCTTTCTTTTTGTCTTCTCCCTTTTTTTTGTCTTTTGACGCGTCTTTTGTAGCCATATTATTCATGTTATTATTAAACTAACCGTTAGTTCGATTAGTTGATATTAAAACATTAAAATATTTATTTGACTAACCTTCTCAATCCGGCAGCCAGCCGTGTTGTTGATCGGGAATTGGCCATAGGTATGGTGGATGAAATAGAATTGAGCTCAGAAAAAACCAACCTAAATCAGATCTATGATTTTGTCTTGAAAACAGCGGAACGGCAAGGCACCAACGCTCATGTATTCTGGCTGTCCGACTTTCAGCAGAATTCTATTCTGGAGCCTATAATTGTCGACAGCGCATTGACCGTTTTCCCCGTTCCGATACAACCTCTTGAAACACGAAATATCAGCATCGATTCCTGTTGGTTCGAATCCCCTGTACCAGAGGCTAACCAGGAGAATCAGATGTACATCAAACTCACCAATTATGGTTCTTCACCCTCTGAAAGTCGGATCGTATGGCGGGAAAAAGGCGAAGTCAAGCCTGTAAGCACCGTGATGATCGATCCGGGTAAATCCATCATCGACACGATCGGCATACAGCTATCCGGGGAGGAATCCCGGGCTCTTACGCTGGAGGTAACCGATCATCCCATTACGTTTGACAACCGGTATTACCTACAGTTGAACGCGAAACGAAAGCTACGAATGTTGGTGATTGACAATGGGAATCAAAACAGATATCTCCGCTCAGCATTTGAAAAGCAGGTTATGGTCGAAAAGCAGTTCGTCGCGACCGACCGGGTCGTTTATTCCGAATTTGACCAACAGGACCTCATTATCCTCGACGACCTGACAGAAATAAACTCCGGGCTGGCATCCAACCTCAACCGATATGTGGAACAAGGTGGAAATCTACTTATCTTTCCAGGTTCCGGTATCACATCAGGTAGTGTAAATGATTTTTTACGGAATACGGGCCACGTAACGCTCGGAGCATGGATGCAGACAGGTCAGGAAGCACTGGGATTGAATTTTGAAGATTTTGTTTTCTCAGACGTATTTGAAAAGAAACAATCCGGCATATCACTGCCATCAGTAAAAGGGTATTATACTATAGCTTCGGGTAGCCAAACGCCCTCCACCAATCTGATCCGACTGCGAAATGGTGATCCGCTCATCAATAAAATCTTCACAGGGAATGGTTTGCTGTATCTTTCTACAGCTCCATTGGACTCCCAGTGGAACACCCTGGGTAATCATGCCGATATATTCATTCCCATGCTTTACCGGATGGCGCTTTCACGTTCAAAGACAAATCAGCTGGCTTATTTTATTGGTGAAGATCAGACCATACAGATCAGCACTGATAAACAACTGCAGGCTGAGACAATCGAGGTGAAGAGTGGAGATCAGCAGTTCATTCCATCCTTCAAGCAATCGGGTGATGTAGTTGAAATCTTCCTTCACGATCAAATCACACAAGCGGGATTCTATACGGTCATGGAGGGGAATGAAAAATTAGCCGATTTTGCTATGAATTTTTCCCGGGAAGAAAGTGACGTTAATCTTTGGACTCAGGAAGAATTGAGAGAGAAAATAACCGGTCATGCGGTATTCATGGATAACGAACAAATGGCTTCACTGGGTAAATTTATTCAAGAATTTGACCGGGGAAGAGTATTTTGGAAGTACTGTCTTATATTTGCACTGGTATTCTTAATCATGGAAAGCTTGTTACTTAGGTTTTTCAAAAACTGACCACTGCCAATGCGTATCTTATTTAGAAATGTCCAGCTCTGTTTCCCGGGACATTCCCTTCATGGTAAGAAACGGGATTTGTTCTTAGACTACGATAAAATAGGAGCTATCGGCAACAACCTGGATCTCCCTGTCCGCACGAAGGTCCTGGAAGGAGGTATTCTGGCTCCCGGATTGGTTGACATCGGAGCATTTTCAGGTGAACCAGGATATGAACAGCGTGAAACCCTTCGTTCCCTGAGTCGTGCCGGTGCCAGGGGAGGATATACCCACCTTTTCGTAGTTCCCAATCTGCATCCGGTCACTGACAACCGTTCCACTGTTCAGTATCTGAAAGATGAAAGCAACCTGATCGACATCCGTCCCATAGGTGCTTTGTCCCAGGGGACAGAAGGACAAGATCTGGCAGAAATTTACGATATGAACCGGGCAGGTGTTCAGGCTTTCAGCGATGGACTTAAACCAATCCATGATGTGGGGCTGATGAAACGAGGTCTTCAATATGTAAAGACATTTGATGGTCTTATCATCAACACACCATACGAAAGATCAATCGAGCCGGATGGTTTGATCCATGAAAGTAAAGTAAGTACCAGAATGGGGCTGAAAGGGATTCCGGAGATAGCAGAAGCTGTCATGCTGAAAAGAGATATTGATCTGCTGGACTATACAGAATCACGGTTACTGGCCCACCAGATTTCTACCGCCAGAAGTACCCAGATCCTTAAAAAAGCACGAAAAGAACAACCTTATTTATACGCTTCGGTTCCATTCCTCAATCTGATCCGCACCGCGAAAACCCTGGAGAATTTTGATACGAACTATCTGGTACTGCCACCGCTCCGGGAAGAGAAGGACAGACAAGCACTCATCCATGCGCTCATAGATAACGATATTGATTGCATAGTTTCAGGCCATTTACCCATTGAGGAAGAATGGAAAAAGATCGAATTCGCCCAGGCTTATTTTGGTGCTTCTACCCTTCCACTGGTGTTGCCAGTCTTACATGATCTTCTCAGCAAGCAAGTAAAACTCGATCAATTGGTTGAGTGGCTATCGATCAACCCAAGAAAGATTATGCGATTGGAACAAGTACTACCAGAAGAAAATCACGAAATAGATTTTGTTTGGATCGATCCCGATCAGGAAACAATTTTTACAGAACGTGATTATCCTTCGAAAAGTAAAAACATTTCTTTGCTCAACCAACCCTGGAAGGGAAGGATCAAAGGAGTCTTTTACCGGGAAAATTATGAGCTGTATTAAGGTAAGGTATTAGGTTTTAGGGCGCTGCGCTGTTAGGAGTAAGGTAAATAGGGATTAGGTTGGCACTTTCGCGAAGAAATTTTGACCCAAAATAGTAGACTTTCTGGAACAGACTCAATGGCTGATAAATAGTGAAAGGCAATCCGAAGTTCTGTTCCATCTGTTCGAGATCACCTTGGTAAGCTTTTCAAGGTTAACAGCGATTTTGGTGCGAATATTGAAATAAATAATAACGAAGTCTTACTTTTGAGGATCTTCGGATCAGCAGCTAAAACTAAACGGGGAATTAAAGGTCGCATCTTATGGAAAAAAAGTCGGTAAATCTGGGTTTGATAGCCGGTGGAGCTATTGTTGTCATAATGTTTGTGGTGGATTTGGTCAACAATCACATGATGGTCAATTTTGCCATGAGTTACTTTCCTACTCTTGTTCTTATGGCAGCGATGGTCCTTTCCGCCCGGGAGGCCAAAAAGGATTATGAATTCTTAAGTTTTTCGGATGCATTCAAAGAGGCAATGACTCCTTTTCTTATAGGAAATGGTATCTACATGGCTTTCAATTATTTTCTCTATAATTTTATTGACCCGGAATTGGGTGATATCGCCCGGCAAAAGGCTCTGGAAATATTTGACAATGGCATTTTTGATAATTTCCTCAATGAAGCTCAACGTGAGAAGATGATAGAAGCAACCAGAGAAAATACATTCCGTCCTACCATCGGCCAGTCTTTTACCGGTTATTTGTTTTCACTGATACTGCCAGGGGCCATAGTCTCTTTGGTTCTGGCTGCCATATATAAAAGTCGTGCAAAATGAGTTTGATCCCTTCGGAATTCCCATATGATGTATCGATTGTGATACCACTGCTAAATGAGGCGGAGTCCCTGCCTGAATTGGAAGAGTGGATACGACGCACCATGCGATCTCATGATTTGAGATATGAAATCATTTTCATTGATGATGGCAGCACAGATGAATCCTGGTCTGTCATTTCAACGATGGCAGAGAAGTTCCCATCAGTCCGCGGGATTAAGTTTAGGAGAAACTATGGAAAATCTGCTGCTCTAAATACGGGGTTCAATATCACCAAAGGAGAAGTGGTTATAACCATGGATGCCGACTTACAAGACAGCCCGGAGGAAATCCCTGAAATGTATGACATGATAGCCCGACAGGGCTATGACGTCGTGTCAGGATGGAAGAAGAAAAGATATGACAACAAATGGACCAAAAACCTGCCTTCGAAACTATTCAATTGGGCAGCTCGCAGGATGTCAAAAATTCCACTTCATGATTTCAATTGCGGCCTAAAAGCCTATCGAAATAAAGTAGTCCACTCCATCGAGGTTTACGGCGAGATGCACCGATATATTCCCATTATCGTGAAATGGGCCGGTTTTCGAAATATAGGAGAAAAGGTCGTACAGCATCAACCGCGAAAATACGGAACCAGTAAATTCGGAGTTTCCAGGTTTGTCAATGGGTTCCTGGACCTTATGACCATTTTTTTTATGGGAAAATTTGGTAAACGTCCGATGCACTTCTTTGGACTGCTGGGATCGATCATATTTCTGATCGGAGTCATTGCCGCCTTTTATCTGGGTATCAATAAACTGATCCTGCTGAATAAAGGGGTCGCTGCGCCACTAATTACGACCAACCCTTATTTTTATATTTCCCTAATCAGTACGGTTATTGGTTCTCAGCTATTTCTGGCCGGTTTTCTCGGAGAAATGATTACCAGGAATGCAACAGAACGAAATGCCTATCAACTTGATGAAATTACAGGTTTCGAACAAAATGACACCCAGATCCTGGAACAGAATAAAACCCAATCGACCAAAGTGAAAAATCCAAGATTCTCAGATAGTAAATTGTAAAGTCCTTAAAACCTCGTAAAATCTTATGCCAAACGACCATTATCGCTTTATATCAGACAAGATCCGGGAATCTGTCCTGGTCAAAGAACAGATGTTGCATTCAGATGAATTAATAAACAATATATCCCAGGCAGCAGCACTCATGGTATTGGCATTTAAACAGGGAGGTAAGGTACTCTTTTGTGGTAATGGGGGAAGTGCTGCCGATGCACAGCACTTATCAGCTGAATTATCGGGTCGTTTCAAGAAGGACCGGCCGCCCTTGTTCGCCGAAGCCCTTCATGTCAATACTTCTTTTCTGACAGCGGTCGCGAATGATTATGGATTTGATCACGTATACGTCCGGATGCTGGAAGCCATGGGTTCAGAGAAAGATGTATTAATAGCTATTTCCACCTCCGGTCATTCAGAGAATATTCTGCAGGCAGTACGGAAAGCTAATGAAATGAATATAGGTGTCATTGGATTAACCGGCCGCGATGGGGGTGAATTGGCGAAGTATTGCAACATTGAAATACGCATACCTTCGCATGATACCGCACGAATACAGGAAGGTCATATTTTAGCCGGACACTTGATGTGTGAACTTGCAGAAGCTAACATGTTCCCCGATGAATAAACTTTTGATTAATAATTCCTGGACGCTTTTTCTCGACCGGGATGGAGTGATCAACCGGCGCATCCCAGATGTCTATATCAACAATCCGGAAGAGTTTGAATTTCTACCTGCTGTGCTGGATACGCTGGCTTATTTTTCCAGGATATTTCGCCATCTTATTATAGTTACTAACCAACAAGGCATTGGTAAAGGATTGCTGACTCCTGAAGAACTGGAGGTTGTGCACAGCCATATGCTGTCAGCGATAACCGAAGCTGGTGGTATTATTGATGGTATCTATTACTGTGGTGATTCGGCAATCCAGGTTGGAAATTGTCGCAAACCATCACCGGTCATGGCGTACCGGGCCCTGGATGATTTTCATGATATTGACTTCGAGAAATCCATTATGGTAGGTGATACAGTGGCGGATATTGGTTTCGGGCAGAATCTTGGAATGAAGACTTTTTTGGTGGGAGAAAAACTGGGGTATGTACAATCAGACACAGGGATTAAACCTGATTATATTCTTGAGGATCTTGCTTCTGTAAAATCCATGCTCGTTTCTGAACAGGGTTAAAATTCTGAACACGATTTGACTGATTACTAAGATACACAGGATTGTATTTGTCTGAACACGATTACGAGATTAGAAGATACACAGGATTCCAACATCCTGAATATCCCTAAATCATAACTCGTGCCGCGTTA
>CAJDXA010000244.1_pt1 | contig 11228 bp, 3 predicted proteins | sample 7391711 | NCBI WGS metagenome assembly CAJDXA01 (sample SAMEA7055748, study PRJEB34461) | soil metagenome | biome: terrestrial ecosystem; feature: Peninsula; material: soil | place: Antarctica | collected 2016
TGACTTCGATTCACACCCAAATCATCCAACAGGTCAACCCAGTTTTTATAAGGGGAATGTGGACCCAGATCAGCGCATAGATCAACCATAGCTTCTTTCGTATTCCAGTCAGAGCGACGGCCTAAGCGAAGGTCAATCGCACAGTTGTCCCAGCTGCCTTCGTCCCAGTTAACTGCAGGAGCCCAGGCAATCTTATTCGTCAACGTAATATTCAGATTACGATTTGTGATCACTGTCGGTGGTACATCATCCGTGATACGGATAAACTTACTCCACGTACTCTGATTCCAGCAGTTATCCGCCGCTTCATATCGTACTTCATTCAACTCTCCATCGCATCCGCTAAACGGTATGCGGATAGGATCCTGTGTATGTGAATACGTATATACTATACACGTATCTCCCTTTGCAAGAATCCGAATCTCCGTACCTGTCAGTTCCATAGCCACAGAACGTGTTCCTCCTTTCACATCCACCATCGCCTTCACAGAATGAACACCACTGCAGTTGTCAATCACTTTCACATCCGGCACATACACTTCCGCTTCACACGAATGCGTACCCACACGGTAGGTAGTCGGGTTAGCCCGTTCCAGTCCCAGTGCATCTATTCCAATGACACCATTTCGAATCGAGGTCTGGACCTCATCCTGATCCCAATCTGCAGGATAACAGAAATCAAAGATCGGACCGATCGTATCGATCAGCGTCTGCCATTGGCTCAGGTGTATCTTGACCTTTTTAGCCGTACTGTCATACGATACTACCAGATCCACTTCGTCAGCCGCCAAATCATCGGCACAACTGTTTGGCGTTGCAGCCCAACAAGTCTGTGTGATCCACGTATCCACACCACGCGTCTGAGGACAAGCTCCGGACCAGACCGATAAAGGTTCTCTTTCTATGGTAATACCACAATGTATGTCCCCTGCTGTCAAGCATATCGTATCACACTTTTCCGGATCAAAGCCCGTCTCTTTGTTCAGGGACGGCACCGAGATAAGAATGCAACTGAAGTCTATTCCATGACCAATGTCACAGTAAGATACGCATTCACCATTTCCATAGATCGATGGCCATCCACCGGAGAACCAGAACGGACTGTTACCATGTCCGTTGTAGAACCAGTCAGAAGTTACCTTCTCAAAGTTCCCGCCTTCAGACAAGACCCAGTCTCCTTCCTGCAATAGTAAATAAGGGAAGAAGTTAAACACCCCTGCATTCACAATGACCTTCACCGGATTTTCATCCAATTCGATAAGCAACTGAAGGAATCCGTACAATTTCTGTTGATCGGTTGCATTCGCTATGAGGTTATTCATATAACCTCCTGAAACAATATCTCCGATCGTTACTTCTGTGCCGTCCGCTTTACGCAGAATCACACATTCCAGATATTTATCAAATACGTCTTGTCCCTGAAGTCCTGCATTAATTAAACCAGCAGCAATAATCGTAGATGGCATCTCATACGTCACTCCGCGTAACTTCGAATGGGGCAATTCATAATCATGCAATCCTACTGGTTGTTTCCACGCCGCATAATGCTTCAGAAGCTCACCGTCATTCGGCACTGGTGCCAGCTTACAGTAGAACGAATCTTCGGCTGTGCCTATAAACGCACCAGGGGTCAACTTAGGCAACCGGAATACTACAATCGTATCTGTACCTGTACATCTCTCCCCTTGTGCTGTGGTAGCCGTCCATTCGCGGAAGATCACCTCAGCCGTATCATTCTCCTCATCACATGAAACCGGCATGATCCAATCCGGACTCAATTCCAACTTCAGTTGACCTGTGTTACATACATTGATCACATCCGGTTTCGGATAGGCAGGATCCATCGGATCCAGTGCCAGGAACGGATCGATGCAATAAACTACAGTATCCAATGTGTTTTTAATAATACACGCATTTGGTTTTTCCAGTACAATAGTTGCTTCGCAAGTTCCACCTCCACATTCATCAATAAGGAAGGTAATACGCGCCGTGATGGTCTTACCGGCATGCTCAGGTCTCAAAATATTGTCCGGAATCAATATTCCCGGGCCATAAAATAATTCAACCTTATAGAAATCAGGACGCACCAATGCCAGACGATTGTCCACCAATAGCATGTCCGCCGTCACTTCAATTTCACAATCTTCTCCAAACGCAAGATTGATATATGCATGACAGTTTACCTGGAGACATGGTATAATCTTAGCCGGATCCGAGTTGTCTTCATCTGTCCCAGCTACTCCATCACCAATCCCTCCTGTTCCATCACCATCTACATAATCATCTGCCGGACTATCTGGTTGTCCACCAGCATCATTGTCAGGATTCTGATCGAACACTCCGTCAATATCCTCCCGGTCCATACCTGTAGTATCTTGTGCAGCACTAATTTCAGCCACATTGATCAGATTATCAGGATCGAGGTTATTGGTTACCGTCAAAATGATCGATATCGTCGTGTTTTCACCTGGATAAAGCGTATCCGGAATCACGTAGGTCACCAGTGGATCAGTACCGATCCATCCCGGATTCAATGAAGCCTCAAATGTATATCCAATTGGAATATAATCCGTCACCTCGATATTGGTAGATGGTATTCCTCCCTGATTGAATACAGTGATGTCAAACCGGGCTTCCAGTCCCGGATAAGCCACCTGCTCTTCAGTGGTTTTCCTCAGTGCTAAATCAAATACTTCTACATGTGCTGGATCATGATCATCTTCACTACCAGTACTATCTCTTGATGTGCTCTCCACATCATCATCACCTGGTTGTCCTGGATATACATCACGTTCTTCCGGACTATCACTGCCTGGTTTACTGTCTATATCCATACCAGCTATTTCCATACCTCCGTTCCAAGCTTCCAGAATCTCAGAATAGTTGACCCAGCTCCTGTCTGTAGGTACGCTGATCTGTCTTAGCTGCAGATATATCGATGTCGTTACGGTATCACCTACATTAACCGGTCCTTGTATCACGGTGGTCGTATCCGCACGCCAGCCAAAGGCTTGGTTCTCAGAAATGGTATGGTCGAATAAATATCCTTCCGGCACGTAATCTGCTACCCGCACACTATCCACCATGACACCCTCCTGATTGATCACATTGATATTGAACTTAATCAAATCTCCGTATCGAACCGGAAATACAGTTTCTGTACTATCCACTTGCTTAAACAGCGCTAAATCAAGGAACATGACTCCAGCTGGATCGTGGTCATCTTCACTACCTTCATCATCCCGTCCGGTACTATCGAAATCATCATCTCCATCATCCCCAGGTTTCACCGAACGTTCTTCTTCAGAATCACTACCCGGCGTACTGTCGAAATCATCATTAGCTACTTCCATACCCGTGGTATCATATCCTTCCAGGATTTCAGCATAGTTTATCCAGCTATCCATTTGTGGATCAGACACCGGTTGCAAGGTCTTGTAAATACTAATCGTATCAAATTCTCCATAACCTAAGCGGCTTTGAATCATGGCTGTTCCGTCTGCTAACCATCCCTCAGCTATATTTTGAGGAAGGTTTGGATCAAATCCAAATCCGGCAGGTACATAATCGACCACCCGGATGCTGTCACTGACGACATTCCCCTGGTTCTGAACGATAATGTCAAATTTAATCAAGCTGCCAAAATGCAACGGAAATTCACTGTTCAAGCTGTCGATTTGTTTGATCAACGCAAAATCCACGATACGCACCCTAGCTACATCATGATCATCCTCATCGTACGATGGGTCATCGTCACCATCCGGGGTTCCGGGCTGTTTCGCATCACCTCCTGTTTCGTCATCGGTATCGCCATCCGGCACGGCTCCGTAATCGTTATCCGGATCATTATCCGCATCACTATCTATATCATCGAATGGATCTCCATCCTTATTTTTTGCATCACTGATCTCCGCATAGTTATCCCAGCTGGTTGCAGTGGTTCCCTGCCCCAGTCTCACAGGAATTTGAATGGTGGTGTCTTGTCCGGCATGTAACGTATCCGTTATTACATAAACCGGATTCAATGGATCCGTGTCATCCCAACCGCTCACTATGCCTGGGACATAAGTCATTCCATCAGGCATGTAATCGGTTACTTCGATAGCATTACCCGCTTCATTCCCCTGGTTGTACACGGTAATATCCAGGAGAATCGTATCGCCATACCGGTAAGGGCCGGGATTAGCTGAACTGATCATTTTAGTCAATGCCAGGTCGTATATGGCTACCCGAAGCGGATCGTGATCATCTTCATCGGCCCCAGCCACACCATCTCCAGGTGTACCTGTACCATCACCATCGATATAATCATTCGTTGTTCGGATCATTGTCCGCCTCACTGTCAATATCGTTCAAATCCACACCCAGGGTGTCCCTGGAAACACTTATCTCACTAAAGTTCGTCCATGAAGAAGAATCTGGCATATCAACCATATTCAGAACTACATAAATACTTATCGTATCACTATCCGTCTGATATAAAGTGTTATTCTCCCATGTATAGACCGGATTCATCGGATCACTTCCATTCCATCCAGCATTCAGAACCGGATCATCGATATAAGTAAATCCTTCCGGTAAATAATCCGTGACTTCAATATAGTTCGTAGGTCCGGCACACCATCTCCCGGCGTACCCGTTCCGTCCCCATCGACATAATCATCGGCTGGACTATTCGGCTTACCACCCGCATCGTTATCCGGATCATCGTCCGGTGTGGAATCTATATCATCCAGATCTTTTGGATTCGCATGCTGACTAATTTCAGCAATGTTCAGATAAGCACCTACCTCAAAGGTATATACAAGTTTCAGAGAAATAGAAATCGTAGTATCAGCACCTGACTGAAGCGGTCCAATGACCCATCGTTTTGCTTTGCCGGCATTGTCATATGCCCAGCCTTCAGCATCATTGTCGGTGACATAAGTCAATCCGGAAGGAATGTAATCTGTGATTTCAAAAGAATCAGCCAATACATTACCCTGATTGAATATCTGAATATCAAACACCAGCGTATCACCATATTTCATATCTGCCGGTCGTGTAAATGTCTTTGCCAATGCCAGATCAAATACATCCACTCGAAGCGGATCATGATCATCTTCATCGGTTTCTGCCACACCATCTCCAGGTGTACCTGTTCCATCACCATCTATGTAATCATCGGCCGGACTGTCTGGTTGTCCACCCGCATCATTGTTCGGATCATTATCGGCCTGACTGTCAATATCGTTCAAATCCATACCCAGGGTATCTCTGGATACGCTGATTTCACTGACGTTCGTCCAGGAAGTTGAGTCCGGCATATCCACCATATTCAGAACTACATAGATACTGATCGTAACACTATCCGTCTGGAATAAGATGTCATTCTCCCACGTATAGACTGGATTCATCGGATCACTTCCATCCCATCCCGCATTGAGTACGGCATCATCGATATAAGTAAATCCTTCCGGTAAATAATCCGTGACTTCAATATAGTTCGTAGGTACATTACCCTGATTGTATAGTTCGATGTTCATTCGCAAGGTATCCCCATATTTATATGGACCAGGTGTATTATCACTCATTACTTTGCGCAATGCCAGATCAGCTATATTTACTAAAGCAGGATCATGGTCGTCTTCGTCTGTTTCCGGTATGCCGTCACCCGGTGTACCCGTTCCGTTACCATCGACGTAGTCGTCAGCAGGACTATTCGGTTTTCCACCAGCATCGTTATCCGGATCATCGTCCGGTGTGGAATCAATATCATCAAGGTTGAAAGGATTCGCATGCTGGCTGATTTCTGCATAATTCAGATAGGCATCTTTTTCAAAAATATATTCCAACTTCAGGGATATTTGAATCGTCGTATCAGCACCTCCTGCCAATGGACCTGTAACCCATCGTTTGTCCGGAAGGAAGGTAATCTACGATTTCAAAAGAATCGGCTTGTACATCGCCCTGATTGAAAATCTGGATATCAAATACCAACACATCACCATATGCCATATTCGCAGGCTCGGTAAATCTTTTCGCCAATGCCAGATCAAAGATACGATCTTCCATTCCGATCTGTGGTTGATAAAAATCAGGTTCGGTACACAGACATCCGTTTATAGGCTCTGCAGAAACAAACAGACCATTGTCCAAATCACACAAGCTTTGCAGGAATGATCCATTGAATGTAACCATCGAACCAATAGCAGCAGGTCCGGTGATCAGTATCGAATCAACCGCCACCCCTGTTGACATTCCGTTTATATCTGCACAATACGCTATAATGTACAACGAATCATCTGCAGACAGGTCCCGCTGTGATACGGTAAGTGAGCCACTGTATTCTACAGAGGGGCCCATGTTTATTATATTGACTGTCAATCCGTCAAATGCCAAATCCGGATGTTTGACCTCCACGTCAAACGAAGCAGATCCTGTAATACCTGTCGATCCGCCCGGGCACGTCATCCCACCGCATTGGATTCCTGGAATAGTCACATAATTTTCCACGGCGATGTTTACTATCTGACCGCATGTAGTATTTTCCTGAGCCCTTATATCAAATGTGTAGCTGACTACATCTCCGTCTAATACCGTGGAGGGGTAAGAGATATATACTAAAGTTCCACCCGGATTGAGCGGATCCGCTTCTACGCGGTCGACCATCGGGCAATTAGCCGGATTGGAGCTTGTACAAACCAAGCTTCCAGGTACAAAATCAATCCCAGGAGACAGGGTTATGATTGCCGAGTCACTGCCAATAAAATCACCACCTTCAACTGTAAACGTTACAGCCACGGGCGTACTGATGGCACAGGTTATTCCTGCTGTGATATCGATGTCAATTTCCGGATTAGTCTCGTAGGGTTGTAAACCTTCAATGATCAGACGATCTGTGCCAATTTCCAGTCCGTTCCCGGTAGCCGGTCCTCCACAAGGCCGGTCAGCAAACAAGGTAAAGAATAATCGCGATCCCGATCTGAAATCACAATCCGTACGACCATGCAGGCGTACAAATATTTGACGACCAGCAGTAGTAATATTGGTATTTGTGCCGGGCAGACTGTCATTAACCAACTGGCTGTGATCGTATAAATTCACGGACAGTACATTTCCAATTACCGTATATGGAATAGTTTCCAGGTTACTGCCATTGGGATATTCTGCTTCGACGAAATCCACCGTAAATCCTGTCGGCAGTTGAAGTTCAAAGCGAGGTTCTACCACTGATCCGGCATTCGCAGAATTAACTACAAATTCATACAATAATGGAGAACACAGATCTGGATAATTTCCTGTTATCGGATCCTTTCCAGGTTGACTCACGAGGTTCAATTGAATTTCGGAAGGAACGGTCTCTATGGTGTAGCTTAGGGTATCATACGAACAAGTTCCCTCATACATCACATCCCCGGGATATCCATTGCAATCCCATCCAAACAATACCTGAAAATCACTCTGAGAACAACTATTCAGGTCTGCGCAGATGGTATATGTTCTGTTTGCATTTCCAGCATGGGAACCTGCTAAATAACGTCCGTCCATATCCTGAGTAAGCGTCATTCCGTTTTCCTGAACAGAAAGTATCGTTACATTACTATTTGCCGGGAATTCCAGCCATGTATAATTTAGTTTTCCGCCTCCTGGCCGCACCCTTAAATCGAAGCAGGTACTGTTATTGTTCGCCGCCTTTGATTTAGGCGTTTGGGTATAATTGATGTTGGACAGATCCGTATTATTACCAGTTGATAGATTTGTCTTCACGGTCTGGAAATCATCACCCGGACATAGTGGCGTGGTATATGAAATCGCAAGATCTGTAACCATCGCCAGTGGTGAGGCACACGATCGCTGAAATTCAATATAATACCTCAGATCCGCATTCTCTTCATCATATGGAAATAAGCTTCCTCCGAAAGCATCATGGACATCCCGTACATGAAACACCAGGGTAGTATCGGTTTCATACGTCAATGGAATATTTTTGGATAGCTCTGCTTGAGCCGGAGGAGACGCATTGTTGATCTGTCGGGTCACCAACCGGGCATTTTCATAGGTGATGTCCGGTTGTTTTGTCACTACGATGCTGTCTGGTATGTACAAAGGCCGAAATTCGTTCGGAAAAAAGTCAAAGGTCCCGGTGTACCCGCTTAGTACTCCGCCGATGTTCTGACGTATTTCAAACAGATAACGGAAATTGCGGTCGCAACCGTCGCCAGAGAAACCTGCTGATTTAATATCCACCGATAAAGCAGCTCCCAATAAAAGCATTTGATCGTAGGCTTCGTTACAACCATATGCGGTAGTCTGGCCGGTCGGAGTGGCTTCAAAGCTTCCGGTGAAAATAACGTCCTTCCTCGTTTTTGTCGGACTCGTTTGTCCGGGAACTACGCTATACCACTGCGGCGCCTTGTCTTTACAAAACGCATATTGTGTATTCAGATACAAGGTATCCGCATCGGAAAACATATAATTAGATGGTAAATCGCCCAGAGCAGACAAATTACTCACCGAAAGATCGTATTCAAATCCATTTTGAATTGCTGTAGGCGTGAGTCCTCCTGCTGTATAGGTAGTCCCGCCATTGCGGATTTCCACCCACGCAGTATCCGGACAAAGGAGGTCTTCAGCTCCTCCCGTATAAGTCTCATGATAGGCAGCCTGGTCCCAGGATGAATAGGTCCCGGATGAGAAACCAAGCTTGGATTGGTGTTGGATCGTATCCCCCACCATGGCCCGTTTCACATTAACATCGGCAGCATTAGCCCGAATAAAGGATGTCCAGTCCCGGTCATCTTCCGGATCTTCATAGCCAAAGGAAATACGGTGTACATCATAGGCAAAAATATTTCCTCCGCCTTCTGTGCAGTCACCAGGCCCACAACCCAGCACAAGGATGTCATAACTGCTGCAATTCAATCGAATCATGCAGAGCGGATCACAGAGAATGCTCGTCGATTGACCAAGGGTTAACGAGGTCAATCCACCCATGTCGGGACATACAGCCTGTAGATCAAAGCATATTTCCAACGGAGCATTAGCCTGTACAGGTATGTTGGTTAACAACACATGTACTATCAATGAATCTCCGGATGGTGTTGTCATAGCTGACTCAATGGTTATAGGGGTCCCTGCAATTGAGAACATGGCCGTGGTTGGTACATATACCAATCCATCAGGCAACCCCACGACAAAAGTCACATAACTATTATTAGATGGAGTGACCGTAAGAAAATTGTAGTTGGGATATTCCACGCAGTATGTTTCCACCTGGCCGCCTGCCAACACCGAGGCACCGGTAACAACGGGATCGGCTACGTAAGCAGAACCTCCCGTGCCAGAATTTTGCGATACACTCCGGTTGTTTTTTCCACAAAGATCGGAACCCCTCAACAGGATGGATGGATTGGAACGGCTGTAATCTCCACAGGCAGTGGGGCAGCATATGACGTATTGCATTTCCGCATATACCGTATCACCGGGATTCAACAGAAATGATGTCTGCAAATCAGTGTTGGTCAAATTGAATTCCGTCACATTGGAGCCACATGCCAATGCTCCATTAACAGTCGATGAGGTTTGAGTAAAATTACTCCTTATATCAGTTCCATTGTACGTAATAGATACAGCATTGGTGTCCAGAGCCGTATTCGCTCCATTCGCTCTCACCAATAATTGATTCAATACAGCTGGTCCGGCACCGTCATTCCATACTTTCATGCGGATGATGCCCCGGTCCGTTCCATCCATACAGACATTATTGTCCCGAAAGTCGAGAGATGTTTTTAAATTCGGTTGAGAGAATTGCAAAGTGGCGTTGCCATTGATAATGTTACTTTTCTGACAAATACTACCATCACATCCCCAGGAACTCTGGTGACGAACGGTTCCATTTGAAAAATCACAGGTATTTACGGTGAAGCATTCTTCAAAAATGATGAATTCACCATTTTCAAATAAAGTATCTCCGTCACCGAAAGCATTTAAAAAAGGAGCCTGTGTCAGATCAAATTCATAAAATAAGGTGTCGCCACTCGAAGATACCGGCACCAGATCGTCCCCCCCATATCTAAGCACATAATCTTCCAGATCACTTCCGGGGATCGCATAATGTTGTATGGATGATATATATCCTGTTCCTCCATTCACAATCCGTATCTCCCTGCAAACCTGTGAGGGAAGATCATTTACCACTGTATCCCTTGCCGTCGCAGACATATAGTTAATGCTAATAGAAGCATAATTGATATCATAACTACTCGTAATAGCCGTATCACTCATCATCCCACCTCTTTGTACACTGATGGTATCCTGTGCCAGATTACCTGCAGTTCTGAAAGCTATGGCATCACAGCTAGCGGATTTGTATATCGTAAACTGAACAAAATTTCCGTTGCTCAACGAACCGTTCGTCGGCGTAAAAACCGGTCTGTTCAAATGACTCAGATCAGATTCCACCAGTGTAAATCCTGCGCTTGCAACCGTCGTTAGTGAACCAGGGACATAATCCACACCATTAGGCATTTCGATAACCACGGAGTCCAGATTAACAGAACTGTTAATAGCAATCCTGAAATAGCTCAGGCTATCCGCCTCACAAACATTGACTGTCTGCGGACGTTCCGGGAAAGTAATAGTTACCTGGCTCGCAAGTGGAGAGCTGTAAATAAATTGAAATAATAAAAATAGGGCAAAAGTAAAATTTCTGGCTTTCATAGGCTTGTTTTAAGTAAGTATAAATATGTTCTGCCAGTCGTTTACAAAACCAAAGAACTCAACATATATTTATATGGATATATGTATATAAGACTGGCAGACAATATTTTTCAAATGCAAAATTAAAGCCCTGTAGCTAGAATCTTGAAGCAGTTTAGCGGGGAGTGCTACATGCCACTAAAATGAAACTGTACTGATTTAAATGAATTAATTCATTCTGGTAAAAAAAGGAGCGATAAGAGATTATTAACTATTCCAGAAATAAAATGAAAGCCATTACCTCTATCTATTATTTTCGTTAAGCCTATATGTCAGCTGATCCCAGGTGAAAAGCATCATCGAATAAATAATTTAAGGATAGCGTGGCAGAACTTGAAAGGTTCTTAATGGAAAGTTTTGAGATATAGGAAAATGCTTTGTCTTAAATCCATAAAAACCAATCCAGATAACGATTCGGGGGGAGAAGATAATCAGGTGTCAATTTCGTGGCGTGTACGAAATAGAGAATATTTAACCGAAATGGATTG
>CAJDXA010000526.1_pt2 | contig 11114 bp, 11 predicted proteins | sample 7391711 | NCBI WGS metagenome assembly CAJDXA01 (sample SAMEA7055748, study PRJEB34461) | soil metagenome | biome: terrestrial ecosystem; feature: Peninsula; material: soil | place: Antarctica | collected 2016
AATTTAATTCGGGAACGAATATAAGCTGTAAAGGTGCAAACGATGGTTCCATTACAACGGCGACTACAGGAGGTACACTACCTTATGTTTACAACTGGACTGGACCTGATGGATATACTTCCGATCAACAAGATATTATTGATCTTGCTGCAGGAGCGTATACATTAGTAGTTGAAGATGCTAACTCATGTGTATTTACAATTAACGTAACCCTCACCGAACCGGCAGATCCATTACTAGCGCAAACGCAAATACTAGCGTCTATACTATGTGCTGGCGAATCAACAGGAGCTATTGAAGTTTCTGCAACAGGAGGATCAGGAAACTACACAGTATCTTGGAGCAGCCCTAGTGGTTTCTCATCAAACGATATGTCTATATCAGGACTAGCAGCAAGCGCTTATGTGTACGAACTAGTAGATGAAAATGGATGTCAAGCAGGTGGTGTAGTTATTCTCGGACAACCGGAACCTATCGAGGTTACTGCTGAAATAATCGATGCCGATTGCCAAACTCCTACAGGAATAATTAATATTGCAGTTACGAATGGAACTCCGCCCTACACTTATCTGTGGAGCGATAACTCGACTGATCAATCGCTTGTAAATGTAATAGCAGGATCGTACTCAGTAGAGATCACGGATGGCAATGGATGTTTACATTCAGAAGCATATGAGATTGGTTCATTTAACTCGCTCGAAATTAATGCGGAACTAAGCAATCCTGCGTGTTATGGCGAGACAACAGGTATGATAACTGCATATCCAGTTACCGGACTAGAACCCATGGTGTACACTTGGACAGGGCCGAACGGATTTACAGCTACCGGTGCATCCATTTTTGATCTGGGTATCGGAACTTATACCGTTGTCGCTACCGATGCTAAAGGATGTGAAGTAACCGAATCCTTCGACCTTACACAGCCCGACCCATTGATGGTTGAGCCACTTCTTAGCCCGGTATTCAGCTCTGGACTTAATCTCTCCGGTTTCCAATCGGGCGACGGAGTAATTGGTGCACCTGTGGTAACTGGCGGAACAAAACCGTACACATTCCTATGGAGTTCAGATAAAGGTTACACATCCACATCAGGCAATAACCAACTTAACTTAATGGCTGGTGGCTATACGGTTTTAGTAACCGATGCGAATATGTGTACCAAATCTGCTTATATAACACTTACCGAGCCTTTCATTCTCGAAGTTCCGAACGGGATTTCTCCAAATGGTGATGGCTTTAACGACTTCTTATCAATACGTGGACTAGAAGACTTCCCAAGCAATCGATTAATGGTCTTTAACCGATGGGGAAATAAAGTTTACGATAAGAAGAATTACAGAAATTCAGATCCGTGGTACGGTACAAATAACAATGGTGACGAATTAGCTGAAGGTACCTACTTCATAGTAGTAGAACTTCAGGGTGGTGAAAATTTGAAAGGATATTTAGAAATAAGAAGATAATATGAATGCGATGAGAAACACATTACTATTGATGGCCGGCATACTTGGATTTATCCAGGTTCAGGCGCAGCAGGAGATGATGGTTAGCCAGTATATGTTTAATGGCTTATTTATCAACCCTGCCTATTCAGGAACGCATTCATTTGCGGAAGCAACTGCCTTATACCGTACCCAGTGGACCGGGTTTGAAGGAGCGCCAACTACCCAAACATTTGGGATAGATGGCCCTATAAGCAATGAGCTCATGGGTCTCGGACTTACAGTTACTAACGATAAACTAGGAGATACCCGACAAACAGAAGTGTTTGCAAACTGGAGCTACCATTTGTTTTTAAACGAAAGCGGTAAAACGCGGTTGAGCTTTGGATTGCGTGCCGGATTTTCGGATTACTCATCCAACCTGACCGAAACAAAGGTTTTTGATCAAGGTGACCCGATCTTTTCACAGAATCAATCCAATGAATTCGTTCCGAAATTTGGAGCCGGAGCATATCTGTATTCAAAACTCTGGTATGTTGGGGTTAGTGTTCCCACAATTTATGCAGCCGATAAAAATATTCGCTTCAATACTGTGGATGGTGGAGATCGGTATTTTGAACCTCACACCTATATTAATGCAGGTTATATTTTCAAAACAAGTGAGAACTTTGCCATAAAACCATCTGTATTGTTCAAATATTTGCATGGTGCTCCATTACAAGCAGATATAAATTGTAACCTATTGATAAAAAATACGTTTTGGATAGGAGCATCATACAGAACAGGTGATGCAATAATCGGACTTTTAGAATATAACATTGGTGATAAATTTAGAATCGGTTATGCTTATGACTTTACAACAAGCGAATTAAGCGATTACAACAGTGGATCTCATGAAATTATGCTCAGCTTTAAATTCTCGAAAGACGTTATAAAAACAAAATCTCCCAGATACTTTTAATCAGTAATTAGTTCAACATGAAACTTAAACTCCCCCTCTACAATCTAGCAATCATCCTTTCTTCTAGCAATCATCCTTTCTATAGCTATTCTTGCATCATGCTCGAATGGTTATATCAAAAGCGGTGATAAAGATTATGACAACTTAAGCTATTCTAAAGCTATCGGTAAATACAATAAGGCGCTGAAGGGCCAACCCGATAATTTAGACCTAAAACTAAAACTTGCCAATGCGCATAGCCAGATCAACCAGTCGGATGAAGCTGAAATGTATTATCAGCAAGTAGCCGATTCGGTGGATTTACCTTTGAATGAGAAGTTGAATTTTGCGCAAGTTCTTATGAAGAATAATAAGTACGAAGAAGCTAGAACATACCTTAAGCAATACTTAGCACTGAATCCCTCCGATCAGCTGGCACGAGACCTATTGGGTTCAACAGCTAATGTGGCCGAGCTTAAAGAAGATACGCTGGCATATATGCTAACTGCACTTCCACTTGACTTTACAGTATCCATGTTCGGTCCATCACGATATGGAAAAGGAATCGTCTTTGCCGGTGAAACGGAAATAACAAGTGCGGCATCTACCAACCCATGGACAGGATATTCATTTTTGGATATGTTCTATATGGAAAAAGATGCAAAAGGAAACTGGGATATCCCTAAAGAATTTGCTACGGTAAAAAGGTAGATGGAAAATGGTCAGAGCCGAAAGAACTATCTTTTAATAGTCCTGCTTATAGCGTGGGTCACCCAAGCTTAAGCCATGACGGCAAAACACTTTACTTCTCGAGCAATATGCCGGGCGGATACGGTGGATCTGATATTTACAAATCGACATACGACGGAACCACATGGGGAGAGCCTATTAACTTAGGTAAAACTATTAATACTCCCGGCAATGAAGTGTTCCCTTACATTTCGAAAAAAGGAAAACTCTACTTCTCTAGCGAGGGTCACCAAACACTTGGTGGACTAGATATCTTCTCGTCTGAAACTCGAGGTGGATTATGGTCAACACCGGTTAACCTAGCATACCCTATGAACTCAAGCCAGGACGACTTCGCGATATCCATAAACGACAATGACACTACTGGATTCATTTCTTCAAACCGCTCAGGAATAGACGGAGTTGAGATTACACTCATAAATCTTACCGATGGAGACACAGCACGAGTGACGACCGGAAAAGATGGTAAGTTTAAATTTAACCTACTGCCTTCTAAGTCATACGTGCTCGAAGGAAAGAAAGAAGGACACTTCAACCTATCCGAAGCCTTTAAAACAGGAACCAAAAGAGAGAAGAAAGAAATCAATTTGAAGTTTGAAATTGACGAAATCGTAGAAAGCGACAGCGGAAAAGGAAGCGGAAAATCTGCTGACGGATCAGAAGGAGCTGCAAAAACTTACGATATCGGTGAAGTATTTTACGACTTCGACAAGTCTGATATCCGAGCCGATGCCAAACCCACACTTAACAAACTTGTGAAATTACTAAACGACAACCCAAAGATTAATATAGAAATTCATTCGCACACAGATAGCCGCGGATCTACTTCCTACAATCAAGGTTTATCGAATAGACGCGCAGCATCCGTTGTAAACCACCTAGTGGCCAACGGAATTTCCAAAGACCGTCTTAAGTCAAAAGGATTCGGCGAAAGCCAACCAGTAAACAAATGCGTAGATGGCGTAGAGTGCACGGGAGAAGAGCACCAACAAAATCGACGCACAGAGTTCATCGTTCTAAAAAATGCAAAGCTCTAAGCAAAGACTTCTAATACTTTCCCCAATAAAGGGATAAAACAAAAGCTCGCAAAATCAATTTGCGAGCTTTTTTTTGGCCTTAAAATACGCAATACCAAAAACAATCTACCTAATTTAATTCTCCGCGCGTGCTACGCTGCATTCGTAATGCTGCGAAACTTAGTGAAACGACCTCACGAAACGAAGCGAGTAATCTACCCCTCTTCCCCGTCCTACTCCACCGCATTGGTACGCACACGCTCGCGTCTCGCGAGGGTGCCTAACTCTGGCGTCTCGCCAGAAAATCTAAATAGCCTTCTGCGCTCCATCGACCAAAGTCCTTTTGACCATCCGGAGCAGGAATCTCTGGGAGCATGGAAGTTCGTAAACACGAGAGCAACGCTATTATCTCACTCAACCCATCACTCAACCCACCAAAACCCATTACCGTTGGTTTCAACCCAATGTCATTAAGTTAAGAGAACACTCGATGTTGAGCGTCACGCTCCGCACTCATCTGTGATGCTGGGGTAAAAATGAACCAAATTCTTATAGACCGCTTTTGTCATCATTTTTGCGAAAAGGCAAAAATGTCGCCAAAACCCTTAATAAAAACTAATAGTATTTATGAAATTTGGTTTTACTGAGTCGAAAAGAAACCTCCAGAATCTCGTTAGAATAAAAATAAGTAATAAACAAGCCCACCCATCCTATTCATCACCACACCAGCAAATTCCAAATTGACAATGGAAAATTCACAATTGATAAATCCACACAAAGAAATCGGAACATGGAACATGCTCACATTTATCGTCAGCACCAATTATTCTCCAACAACTAAAACCCAATCAGCACATTTCGACTCCCATCTCGGCTCCGCTCGATGAACAGCTCAATGCAACGCATCAGCACATGGAACATCCTGACGACCCTAGGGAGTGCGTATGTACATTTATCGTCAGGGTCAGCACATCCTTTTATCAACAAACCCAAAATTCGTAATTAATAATTCGTAATTGATAATTGTCTAACCCACCAAATGCCGATACTCCAACTGAGCAGCCTCTCCAAAAGAAATCCCCTTCAACTTACTAGATATCCAAACCGGATAATTAAAGAACTCAAGCATAATCTGATCCGTCCCATTCTGAAGATGCGAATCCAATTCCGTTTTAAACTCCGCAAAAACTCCCATCTCCTCCGGCTTTCCGGCAACGCGTGAAAGTTGTTTCATGTAATTTAGTATAGTAACCTCCATCTCATGATTTCGGTGGCGTTTGCTCAGATATCGGGTAGTAGATTTAATTATATACTCCAGAAGATCATAATTACCGAGTTCATAATGTACAATCAGGTTAAACAACCGTGCGTAACTATATATATCCTGCCTCAGATTAGTTTCATTATCGTTGATCACCTTATTTATCCATGCAAGTGAATCCCTGTACTTACCCGCTCCAAAGTAAACAGAGGCAATAGTAACCATAAAGAGAAGTTCCTGCTCCTTATTGATCTTCCCTTCATTTATTTCAAGTCCGGTTACGATATCATCCACATTGTGCCTGATAATTTGAAAATTGCGTTCGCCCAATGAAGTAAGTAAACCGTCAGCAATGGGTTTCGATCATCTCGAATGCCTCGTCAATCTTTCCAGTATCAATTTGCAAAGCTAGAAGATTGCTCAGCGTGCGAATATACCGCTTCGGCAAATCCTTTCGAATTAATGGGTTATCATCCAGAATTTCCTTAACCCGCATAAACTTCACAAATGCTGTATCGTAATCAACATTCGCCTTAGCGCAAAATCCTTGAATATAATAGCATATCGTAGCTGCCCTTCGGCTCAGTGCGGTATCCTTTCCTTGAATAAGGTGGTGATGCGAAATCTCCTCTACCAATGCCTTATCAATTTCACTCCGCACATATCCCCCACTTCTAAACACATAGTTAATTTTGGAGTACAGCACGTGGTATGACGCCAAGTTCCGAAGTTTCTCAATCACATCATCCTCCTCCCGTATTAGCGCATCCAAATCTTTCGTAAACTCCCCCGCCTCGTATGCTTCTTCGAGCAATAACTTCTCCCAATTCATCTCCTGCTTCAAAATACTACTTACCGAATTGTCGGAATGATACGCCCGCAGACTTTTTAAGATAAGTTTATACAAATGATTTTTCTCCGAGGGAAAATGCTTAATAAACGTTTGACCTTTGAAACTATCCTTGATCAAATCTTCATCATATTCCTTCTGTTTATCTACCGCATCAAAAATCTTAAGATAATTTTTCTCCCCCGCTTGGAGAGACGAGGACAGTTTAAAGAAGCGTTTCTCCGATTTGGACAAGGCCTTAATTAGGTCAAAAAGATCAGTAGATGGCTTCATAGGAATTCAAATCAATAGTGATTAATAAAGTGATGACTACAAGAGTTACAAACGAATTAAACTAATCCCTACCACAAAGATCAAAATAGAAGTCCAATAAACCAATATAATTATTCCCAATTTCCACCCACCCCAACATACCAAATTACACAATCCACTCTTGGATTCACAAAAAACACAATCTTACCGTAATGCCACCAAAGACCCTATCCTCACGCACACGCTCGCGTCTCGCGAGGGTGCCTAACTCTGGCGTCCCGCCAGACGGTTACTTATTAACCCATAATTCAGACGGTTACTTATTAACCCATAATTTCTCCAGCCAATATAAACCCCTTCCGATTATCCAAAAATTAAAAACTAAGATACCCCACAACAAATTCTTCACGCCCAGAACAAAGAAAATCAAAGACTTCCCGAAAATTATTCAAAAAAAAAACGCCCTCAAAAGAGAACGTTCTTAATACATCGCAGCGTGCCGACCATACGGTCTCCCTCCGGTCGTCAGGTACGCCATATTGGACACGCCGCATGGCGTGTGTGTGTGCGCATGCGCGCGCGAAAAATCAAACCCCCTATCGAGGCAAATAAATAAAATCCTTCCCAGGATAATAAGCCATCTTCCCAAGCTGTTCCTCAATACGCAACAACTGATTATATTTAGCAATACGATCCGATCGCGAAGCACTACCCGTCTTAATCTGCCCAGTATTCAAAGCAACGGCCAAATCAGCAATAGTAGTATCCTCAGTCTCCCCAGATCGGTGACTCATTACAGAAGTAAATCGATTAAAAGTAGCCATCTCAACAGCACTAATCGTTTCCGTAATCGTGCCAATCTGATTAACCTTAATTAATATCGAATTCGCAATCCCCTCATCGATTCCGCGCTTAAGTCGAGTTGTATTGGTTACAAACAAGTCATCGCCCACAATCTGAATTTTCTTTCCAAGCTTATCGGTAAGTTCTTTCCATCCCGTCCAGTCATCTTCATCCAGTCCATCTTCAATACTCACGATAGGGTATTTATCACACCACTCGCTCATCATAGCAATCATATCGCTCGATGTCAACTTCTCACCCGAAGATTCCAGGTGATACGTCTTATCTTCCTTGTTATAAAACTCTGACGCGGCAACGTCCAGCGCAATATAAACTTCCTCACCCGGCTTATATCCGGCCTTCTGAATAGCTTCCATTATAATCTGAAGCGCTTCCTCATTACTACCCAAATCGGGAGCAAATCCACCTTCATCCCCAACATTCGTCGACATCCCTTTCCCCTTAAGCACTTCCTTCAGATTATGGAAAATCTCCACTCCCATGCGCAATGCTTGCGAAAACGATTCAGCACCAATCGGCATAATCATAAACTCCTGCACATCAACATTATTATCGGCGTGCGATCCTCCATTCAGGATATTCATCATCGGAATAGGCAAAGTGTTAGCACTAACCCCTCCAATATAGCGATACAGATACTGTCCTGTTTCCGCAGCAGCAGCTTTGGCTACAGCCATAGAAACACCCAGTATGGCATTAGCACCCAGCTGACCTTTATTATCCGTTCCGTCAAGACTAATCATCTTACGATCTATCAACCCCTGGTCTAAAACATAGGCACCATGAAGTTCCTTATTCAGCGTTTCATTTACGTTGTGAATGGCCTTTAAAACGCCTTTCCCACCATAACGACCCTTATCGTCGTCACGCAACTCAACCGCCTCGTGCATGCCTGTGCTCGCCCCGGAAGGCACCGCAGCACGCCCATGTCCACCATCGGTGAAAACTTCAACTTCTATTGTAGGGTTCCCACGGCTATCTAATATCTCTCTAGCCTGAATTTTTCTAATATACATCGTGTAAATTTTTATATGGTTATGGCTTCTTTAGCCTTCTCTATAAGTCCTATGAAATCGTCAAAAAGATAACGTGAATCGTGTGGTCCTGGTGAAGATTCAGGATGAAACTGAACGGAAAAAACAGGCTGTCCCTTAAACTTGATCCCGGCAAGCGTTCCATCATTGAGGTGCACATGCGTCACAACAACATCCACATTGCTCTTTGCTGAATTCATATCAACGACAAAACCGTGATTTTGCGAAGTGATTTCACATTTCCCCGTAAGGAGATTCTTTACCGGATGGTTAATCCCCCGGTGACCATTAAACATCTTAACAGTTTTCAAACCTTTGCCTAAAGCAAGTAATTGATGCCCAAGACAAATACCGAAAACAGGTTTATCTGTAGCAACAATCTCTTTCACCAAATTTATAGAATCCTTCATTACAGAAGGGTCTCCAGGGCCATTAGACAACATATACCCATCCGGATTCCATGCCTCCATCTCCTCAAGCGTAGTATGCATAGGGAAAACCCTTACATGACAATCTCTCTCAGTAAGACAAGCAATAGTATTTTTCTTTGCCCCAAAATCCAAAACGGCTACCCGAAAAGAAGCATCAGGACTCCCCATCTCATAGGCTTCCTTGCAAGTCACCTTTGAAGAGAGTTCCAAACCATCCATACTCGGAACTGCGTCCAGCATGTTTTGAAGCTTCTCAATATTCGTTTCTTCAGACGAGATAATGGCATTCATCGCACCCTTATCCCTGATATGTCTGATCAATGCACGGGTATCAATATCGCAAATAGCAACTTTACCATCGCGTTCAAAATATTCCTGAAGCGACATTCCGGCTCCGGAACGGCTAAAGTCTTCTGAAAACTTCTTAACAACCAGTCCTTCGATTTTCACCGCATCCGATTCTACCTCGTCGCTGTGAATTCCGTAATTTCCGATATGCGAAGCAGCCATAACCAAAATCTGACCGTAGTATGAAGGGTCGGTAAAAACCTCTTGATATCCAGTCATTCCTGTATTAAAAGCTATCTCGCCCGTAGTGGTTCCAATTGCTCCAGCGGCTCTTCCGTGAAATACACGGCCATCTTTAAGCAATAATATAGCGGGTTTATTGGGAGTTTTATTCATGGTACAAAATGATTAAAAAAAAGGGATAATGCCAAAAGCATTATCCCCTAATATGAGACGAGTTATAAACAAGGAATCAATCTTTATTTTTCTGCTTTTGGCTCTTCTGCTTTATCCTTAGATGCCGCTTCTGCCTTTGGCTTCTCAGCTTTCTTCTCGTCTGCTTTGGTAGATGCTGCTGCGGCTGGTGTACCGGTAGCTTTCTTTCCACCGCCACGACGGCTTCGGCGTGTTTTAGATTTAGATTCTTCAAGCATTATCTCGTTGAAGTCAACCAATTCTATCAAACACATTTCTGCTGCGTCACCTTTTCGCAAACCCAGCTTTATGATGCGTGTGTATCCTCCTTCGCGATCTGCTACCTTTGGGGCAACATCTCTAAAAAGTTCAGCTACGTGATCTTTACTTTTCAAGTCGCTGAAAACAATACGTCTTGAATGCGTAGAGTCTGTCTTAGACTTTGTGATTAATGGCTCAACAAATTTGCGAAGCACTTTTGCTTTGGCAACTGTAGTCGTAATGCGCTTGTGCTCGATCAGCGAACAGGCCATGTTAGAAAGCATTGCGTTTCTGTGGCTTGACGTGCGGCCTAATGAATTATTGCGATTCCCGTGTCTCATTGTATATCAAATTGAAGCAAGACCTTTTGCATCAATTAAATCCTCCAACTCAGCAAGTGATTTCTTTCCGAAGTTTCTGAATTTTAATAGATCATTCTTGTTGTAAGATACCAAGTCGCCAAGCGAATCAATATCGGCTGCTTTAAGGCAGTTCAACGCACGTACTGAAAGATCTAAATCAACCAATTTAGTTTTCAATAGCTGACGCATGTGAAGTGATGTCTCATCAAACTCTTCCGCCTCTGATTTCTCTTCGCTGTCAAGCGTAATACGCTCGTCAGAGAACAACATAAAGTGGTGGATAAGAATCTTTGCAGCTTCCTGCAAGGAATCCTTTGGAGAGATAGACCCATCAGTAGTTACATCAACGATTAGTTTTTCATAATCCGTTTTCTGCTCTACTCGGTAATTCTCAATAGTGTAGTTCACTTTGCGAATCGGTGTGAAAATCGAGTCGATAAAGATCGTTCCTATTGGTGAATTACTAGTTCTGTTCTCTTCACTTGGTCGGTATCCACGTCCTTTTCCAACAGTAATCTCTACTTCCAACTTCGCTTTTTTCTCCATGCGGCAAATCACCAAATCGGGATTTAAAACCTGGAAAGCTGAAGTGTGTTTTCCGATATCACCAGCGGTAAAGGTATCTGTACCACCAATGGTCATGGTAACCTTTTCGGTGTCTGTCCCTTCTATCTGTTGCTTAAAGCGAACTTGTTTTAGGTTCAGTACAATCTCAGTAACATCATCTACCACGCCATCAATTGCAGAGAATTCGTGTTCTACTCCTTCTATTTTCACAGAAGTTATTGCAAACCCCTCAAGTGATGAAAGAAGAATTCTTCGTAATGCGTTTCCGATAGTGATGCCATAGCCTGGCTCTAAAGGTCTGAATTCGAATTTTCCCTGATTGCTATCAGTCTCGATCATTACGACCTTATCCGGTTTCTGAAAGTCTAGTATGGCCATTATA
>CAJDXA010000226.1_pt2 | contig 11098 bp, 11 predicted proteins | sample 7391711 | NCBI WGS metagenome assembly CAJDXA01 (sample SAMEA7055748, study PRJEB34461) | soil metagenome | biome: terrestrial ecosystem; feature: Peninsula; material: soil | place: Antarctica | collected 2016
TGGACTTGAAAGTCCTCAGACAATTGCACAGTATGCCTTAAATATTGCCCGTTACGATCTTCCAAAGGACTATTATGAAACTTATCTGGCAAAACTGGAAAAGCTGACTCCTGAAGACATTCAACAGGCAGCTAAAAAATACATCGATCCTGATAAAATGCAGATCATCATCGTAGGGAATGAGTCTGTCGTAGCCAAAAGACTCCTTCCTTTCGATAAAAACAATGAAATAGACTTCTACGATTCCAAAGCCAACAAGATCGTAAAAAATCTCGCAGAAGATAATATGGAAGGTGAAATGGATGAAGTAGAAGCACAAGCTGTGATTGAACATTATCTCGAGGCTATAGGAGGCAGAAAAAACCTAACGGCTGTCCAGAGCTTTATTTCAAAATCCAAAGCCGTCACGCCCATGGGTGATATCAGCACAACCATTGAAAGCAAAGGAAACAATAAGGTCTATTTGAAAGTGGAGGCCTCTGGAATGGTTGTTCAGGAAATCACCTTCAATGGTCTTAAAGCCAAAGTGGGAGGTGTACAGGGCAGCCAGGTGATCACCGATCCTAAACAGTTTGATCGCTTCCAGTCTATGGCTCAGTTCGCTAAAGAACTCGATTACTTCACTTCAGATGAGTATAAGGTGGCTTACGTTGGTAAGGAAAAAACCGATGGTGAGGAAGCTTATAAAATACAGGTTATGCAATCAGACGGTACCTCTTCCATCGAATACTACAACGTAGAGACCGGTCTAAAAATGAAGGAAGTGGTTAATGTGGAAGCAAATGGCCAGGGAATCTCGACTACTCAGAAATTTGGAGATTACAAAGAAGTAGATGGTGTCAAAATTCCGATGGAAACAACGCTTTCCGGTGGTGGAATGCCCTTCGAGATGGTGACAAAAGTAGAGGATATACAGATCAACCCTGAGATATCGGACGATGTGTTTGAGATTGAGTAAGATTAATTGACAATGGAAAGTTGAAAATTCAAAATGATAGATCGTGGTAGATTTGACAGATTTCAAAAACCTGTTAAATCCTATCTTCACTTTGTCCTTTCCTGTGAAGATTTTTAGCTACAAAACTTTATGAATCGAGGAAATGCTGAAAGAACAAGGATTTAACTTTGAGTCCAATCCAAAGAACTAGTCAAGGGAAAATTATAACTTTTATATTTTCATCAGATTAAGAGAATTCACTTTTTGCTTTTCAAAACACACTGAAAAAATCAGGTTTAATAGACACACCAATACGCAACTTTAAATCATAATCTTTGTATTCCAGCAAACTGTCACCTCTTCCATTGTAAAACTCAAAAAACAGATGTTGATTGAATGTCTTTGAGAGTCGGTAAGCAGCACTAAGGGTTGTATTCATTGTTATGAAATTATGTGTGGGCGTAAATTTTGCGTTAAGCCACCACCGTTCGTTATTGGTTCTATAATCTACAGAGAAATTACCATATCCCTTGTAAGCGAGCAAGTCCTTATTGTTATTCTCCATTAATAAAACCGGAGCTAACCATACTTTTGCTCTGAACATGAGTCTATCATTGTAATAATACTTCCCTGAAACACTCAGAAAATTCCATGATCTAGAATTTAAGCTATCTCTTCCGTTCGATTCATGTTCAAGTTGAAGAAAGACGCTACCCAAATAGTTGTTACCATCCGAGATCAGGTATCGTCCCAGACCTATTCCGGGGTTAAAATTTACATCGTGAAAAGGGGAGGATTCTTTGTAAATATCCCAAAATGCTTTTTGAGTGTAAGTGATGAAAATAAATGTATTGAACGGCAAGTAACTACTACTTAAACGTTGTCTAATACTAATTTGATATTTTACATCTGCATTATCTTGATTAATTTGTTTGCTTAATGGAATACCTGTAATGAAATAGTTATCTTTTAATATACCAAAAGAATGTGTGGAATCTAATCTTCTTCTTACATCCTCCTCAGATATGTCTAATGAGGTTCTTCCCTTCAGCACTCTTTCCTTGATTGATAAATTGATCCATTTTGTAGGTTCTGTAATAGTATCTGCTTCCTGTTTATTCTTATCTTGTCCATTTATATCAAATAAACATAAGAAAATACCCAACAATACAAATATCATTCTTAAAAAGAGTTTCATGTTTTTACACCTTATGCTTGATTCTTACTATAACTCATAACTGCCCATATATTTAACCCAACCGCAAAACCCAAAAGAGAAAGAAGTGGATTGGCAATGCCATGGTACGAACTTCCTTTCAGATATATCATTCGCATAATCTCCATAAAATAGGACAGTGGATTGCTATATGCTACTATTTGGGCCCATTTCGGCATACTGGCTATGGGTGTGAACAGCCCACTCAATAAAATGATAATGAGAAGAAAGAAGAAAGCCAAAAACATTGCCTGTTGCAATGTTTCGGAGTAATTGGATATAATCAAGCCAATGCCTGAAATTCCTATAATAAAAACTGATGAAGCGACGTATAGTGGCAAGAAACCTCCTGCAGGCCAAATGTCATATAATAACCCTACAACCCCGAAGGCAATTGAGAGTATAATAAACCCAATAATCCAATATGGGATAAGCTTAGCTAAAATAAAATGATATTTACTTATGGGTGTGACATTTATTTGTTGAATCGTTCCGTTTTCTTTCTCGCTTACAATGTTTAATGCAGGTAGAATTCCGCATATCAAAGTTACCATCATGACCATAAGCGCCGGAATCATAAATACCTTATAATCTAAATTTTTATTGAATTTATATTGGGGAATAATGTTTATTGCACTCATTCTTTGTCGTGACGGCATACCCGTATGTGCTAGTTCTGCACGTAGCTCCGAAGAATAATCGTTCATTATTTGCGACAAATAGGCATTCCCCAACAAACCACGCATGCCGTCTACAGAATTGGCAGAGAGCATTACGTCCGCCGTTTTGTTCTTAACCATATTTTTATCGAAAAAAGGTTGAATTTCAAGAATTATATCGGCATCAGTTTTTTCAATATCAACCATTGCTTCATTATAATTCGAAGTGATATTATTGATTATGAAATATTTAGATGCATCAACTTTCTGAATCAATCGTTGTGAATAGGCGCTATTATTGTGATCCACTACACTTACTCTTATATTTTTCACTTCAAAATTAATCGCCCACGGGAAAATAAGCATTACCATTATCGGATAACCAATAATTAATTTAGGTATAATAGAATTTCGTAGCGTCTGTTTAAATTCTTTCTCTATAAGAAATTTTAATACTGCCATTATCAAAGTGTTTTATCGTATTGTTATTCGAGTCTTTTCTTAGAATTAAGCATACTAAGAACTAATATTAATATCACCATTCCAACAAGGATACTTAGTTCTTTTATAATAAAAGTAAAATCCAATCCTTGAATCATTAACTTTTTTATAATGACAATATACCACCTTGCCGGAACAATATATGTGAGCTTTTCTAATGCAAAAGGCATGTTTTCTATTGGGAATAACATCCCCGAAAGCAGCATCACCGGCATTGTAAGTCCTATTCCCGACAAAATAATAGCTTCAACTTGTTTTTTTGCGATTGTCGATATTAATAATCCAAACAGTAGCGACAAAAAAATGTAAAGTGTGGAAATAGCTACAATTAGAAACAAACTGCCCCGAATGGGAACACCCAATAGATAATAGGCCAAAAAGAGAATTGTAACCAAATTGATAAATGAAAGTGAGAGATAAGGAATGGTTTTAGCGATCAAAATATTACTCAGCTTTAAAGGTGAAGCTAAGAGTACTTCCATTGTACCGTGCTCTTTTTCTCTAACAATAGATATTGATGTCATCATGGTACTAATTACCAACAGAATCAAACCCATTACTCCCGGAACAAATGAAAAAGAAGATTTCATTTCAGGATTGTACAACATCCGTGTGGTAGTGACTATCTGATAAGGAGGAATTCCGGAAATATTATTGATTTCTTTCTGGTAACCTGCAATTATGGCTGAGGTATAATTAACAATAATGGTTCCTGTATTTGGATCAGATGCATCAGAAATTAATTGTATATCTGCTTTTCCCGAATGGATCAGATCTTCATTGAAATTATTGGGAAATACAATTGCTAAATTTATTTTATTTTGTTTAAACAGTTCATCTATTTCATTTTGAGAATGAATGGTATAATCTACATGAAAATAATCATTGGCATCTATTCTTTCTATAATTTGATTGGTATATGTATCCGGGTCCGGATTTAATACTGCCACGGCAATATCAGTGACTTCCATATTGATGGCAAATCCAAAAATTAATATCTGAGCTATCGGCATTCCCAACAGAATCAACATAGTTCTTCTATCACGGAAAATGTGGTAGAATTCTTTTATTACGAAAGCTCGAAATTGTTTCATGTATATAAGGATTGTTCAATATTACAATTTAATTTAAAATGCTATACACCAATTCATTGCATGAAATTCGTAGTTAGTGCCTGCCAGAAAATCATTGACTTATATGTCGTGCAAAGACTATTTAAAGTTGTTTCATTCTCTCGTTGCTTTACGAGCAAGTTTTCGAAATACTTCATCCATATCGTTAGCCTCAAAATTAGCTTTTAAATTAAATGGCGTGTCCAGTGCGTCTATTCTGCCGTCTACCATAATGGATACGCGATCGCAATATTCTGCTTCGTCCATATAGTGTGTGGTGGCAAAAACCGTAATATTATCTTCTGCAGCTTTATAAATCATTTCCCAAAACTGTCGTCTTGTAGCAGGATCTACTCCACCTGTTGGTTCATCCAAAAAGACAATTTTAGGGTTATGAAATATTGCTACCGAAAAGGCTAGTTTTTGTTTCCATCCAAGCGGTAATGATTTTACCAGGGTGTTGCGTTCACTTTCGAAATCCAGACGTGTAAGCAAATCATCTGTTTTCTCAGCAATATCTTTACCTTTCATTCCGTAAATTCCGCCGAATAACCGTATATTCTCCCAAACTTTTAAGTCCTCGTACAAGGAAAATTTTTGGCTCATGTATCCTATGTTCTTTTTTATTTCTTCGCTCTCGGTACGTATATTGTAACCTGCTACAAACGCTTCTCCGGAAGTTTGCTTACTCAAACCAATGAGCATTTGCATGGCAGTTGTTTTACCGGCACCGTTTGCTCCTAAAAATCCAAATATCTCGCCTTCTTTTACCTTAAACGTGATATTATCGACTGCCGTAAAATCACCGAATTTTTTAGTAAGTTCCGAAACCTCAACTATTATATTGTTTTCCATTATTTATCCTTCTTCATTTGTCAATGCCAAAAAACAATCTTCAACGGTTGGCGTAATTTCATGTATACTGACATCAGTGTATCCTTTTTGTGTAAGATAATCGCTCAATTCTTCCTTTTTTAGGTTCGGATATACAGTTATGTGATGCTCGTCTCCAAATGCAAAAGAGGTTTGCACTTGTGGATATTCACGTATGGTTTCTAACATGGACGACAGATTATCTCCTTTCACAGACCATAGCGTTTGCTCATAATCGGCAATTATATTGGCAGGAGTATCTATGGCAATGAACTCGCCATCTCGCATAAGTGCAATTCGATCGCATCGGGTTGCTTCGTCNNNNAGAAACCAGAATTGTCATGCCGCCTTCTTTTAGTTTTTTAAGCATGTCCCAAAATTCTTTTCGTGATACTGGATCTACTCCCGTGGTGGGTTCGTCAAGTATAAGTATTTCCGGTTGGTGTATAAGTGCACACGAGAGCGCCAATTTTTGTTTCATACCACCGGATAATGCGCCTGCACGTCGGGTTTTGAAAGGTTCGATCTGTTGGTAAATATCTTTAATAAACTCATAATTCTCTTCAATGGTAGTATCAAAAACGGTAGCAAAAAACTTTAAATTTTCTTCTACAGTTAAATCAAGATAGAGCGAAAACTTGCCCGGCATATATCCAATAATTTTTCTAATCTCTTTGTAATCTTTAACCACATCCCATTTGCTCATTCGTGCTTCGCCTAAATCGGCCAGAAGAAGGGTTGCCAATATTCTAAAAAGCGTGGTCTTACCCGCTCCGTCCGGTCCAATTACTCCAAAAACTTCTCCTTTTGGAACAGAAAACGAGATTCCGTTTTCTTTATCATCTTTGGTGCCAATCCCGGCATATTTACCGGATTTTTTGGAATGATAGTTTTTCCTTAAATTCTTAACTTCAATCATTTTTATAATTCAATTTCGTGCATTTCAGTTAATCAAATATTTGATAACCAGCAAGTTTTAAAACTTCACTTCGCCATACATTCCTATTTTTAAATAACCATCATTTTTAACCGACACTTTCATTGCATACACCAAATTGGCTCTTTCGTTTTTGGTTTGGATCGTTTTAGGTGTAAATTCTGATTTATCTGAAATCCAGGTCACAACACCTTCATACATTTTTTTATTTTCATTGTCTTGGTCTGTTTTATCTACAAATACGTTAATTCTGTCGTTTAATTTAATGCTGGAAAGTTGATCGTTAGTTACATATACACGAACTATCATATTGTCAATATCTGCAATTTTAAATAAGGGCGTTCCCATGTTTGCCAATTCTCCTTCTTCTACATATTTATTAAGAACCGTCCCCGTTATCGGACTTGATATAATTGATTTTTGCAATCTGTCTTCAATTTGTTCTATTTGAATATCCATTGAAGAACTTTGAGCACTTATGTTTTGATTGCTTTTTCTTAAAGTTGACTCTGAAGCAGAGAGTTGTTTTTGCAAAATTTCGATTTGTCCATTAATGTCGTCTAATTGTTTTTGAGTTGCAGCATTTGCTTTTATCAAGTTCGTGGTGCGTTGCTTTTCTTTCTCGAAGGTGATTATTTTCTCTTTTACAGAGGCTGTTTGAGCCGCTATGTCAGGTCGTTGTGCACGAACGCCCTTGGCATTAGATAGCAAATTCATCTTTTGTAGATAGAGTTGTGTGCTATCTATCAATCCCACCTGTTCACCTTTTTCAAGATGTTGGCCTTCTATTATAGATAGTCTTTCAATTTTTCCGCTTGCTTCGGAAGAAACAATAACCTCTGTGGCTTCAAACGATCCGGATGCGTCATAATCTCCGTCTTCGTTGGAACATGCGGAGAATAGCATTATTCCTAATCCGATATAAAATAAAAATGCAGATTTCATATTTTCAAGTGTTTGTATTAATTTGTTGTGGTTTTGAGTCTGTAAATCGAATTTATGTGCTGTATCTCATGCACCAGCCTGGCTTGCTTAGCTATCTCTAATGCTGTTAATTCTTTGAGCATATCAGATACTGTCATTGTTCCGTTATCAACTTTTGCATCGGCAGCATCTTTTATTAGTTGTTGCAATCGAATTATCTCTTCATCGTCTTGCATTGTCTTACGGTACTTCTCTATTTCGTTTTGCTGTTGCGAAATTTGCACATTCATGTTGTAAAGAAAAGTATCACGTTGCGTATCGATACTCAACTTTTTCAACTCATTGTTCTTAACGTTGTTTTTAAACGTATATAAGTTTCCAAAATTCCATGAAAGTTTGACACCTCCCAGAAAGAACGTATCGAATTCATTTTGCAACATATTCAAACCTGGTTTACCATAACCGCCTTGAGCAAATGCTCCAATAAATTTACTTTGGTATAAAAATTAGGCACGTTATAGCGTTCTTGGGTGATATTCTCCAATTCGGGACGATTAATTGTTATTGGAGAATTTTCATAAAAAACCGGAGGTCTTACAAACTCAGTCTCGCCGGATAATCCTTCCCCTATCAGTACCGATAACATCTGCAAATAAGCATTTTGTGTCGATTCCATCTGAGTACGTTGTTGACTTGACTTTAGTATTCCTATTTTTACTGCACTTAAATCTGCCTGATTAGCAACGCCATTTTCAATATAACTTGTTACTCTATCGTGGTTACGTTGTAACTCCTCTTCCAAAACCGTTTGTTGATTCAATTGCTCTTGCATAAGCAATATTCCAAAATAGAGGTTGTTTACTCTTTCTCTAAGCGCATAAATTTCTGTTTCCAGCGTTTTCTCTTCTAATTGCGCGCCTGTTTTTACTATTTCTTTTCTTGCATCTACTTTGCCACCGTCCCATATAAGCTGATTTACTTGTGCAGCTACTTGATACTGATCTTTATCAGGAACCGGAATTTCTACTCCCGGCAAGCTAAGTGGAATGGTTATTACATCAGATTGGTAGGTTGCTTTCGCCTCCAACGATAACTGAGGTAAGTAAGCTTTTTTCGCGTTGTCCAAAGTGTAATTTTTGCTCTGTTCGATAATAGAATATCTTGAAATGGCAGGATAGTTTTCTCTCGCCATATCTTGACATTCATACAAAGAAATTATTTGAGCCTTCGCTCCAATCACTGAGAAAAACAGCATTACAAAAAATAAAAATTTTCTCGATTTCATAAGTTTATTAGTTTAATGTATTCATTTCCCCGCCGAGATTCTTTTTGGTCATCCCGCTAAACCCTGAACGGGTCATGATCTTACCTGCTGCTTCTATGATTTCAATCCGGCGGTCTGACAATACAATTTCCATGTTATTATCTTTTGTTTCATACTGAACATTGATCAGAAGTAAATGTTCACTCACTTATTTAAAAAAGGATATTTATTATATTCTTTCTCAAATTTGACTGCTGAAGATTTGAGTTAACTACTATATTTCAGCTACAAAAACAACCACATTTGATCAAATTCAATATTTCTTGATTCAATCGGACAGGATTGGATTAAGCCGATTGTTATAATTGAGCATTAAATAAATCAGGAAAATATTCTTTAGGACAATCTGCTGATTAAACGTGACTTTCTAAAAGGATACCACAACTATTCAACGTTTTCATAGCTGATAGCAAATGCTTCCTTCTCTTGGACAAGATTACTCGTCCTTAAATAATATCCTTATCCCCACCATGATTCCTCCAGCAAGGGCGAGTATAAATATCATCATAGCCAACCCAGGATATCCGAGGATGGTAAATCCGGATGGAATACTCATCAACATAGCAGAAGATATAAATAATGCTGCTATAATAAGCCCCATCGTAATCCGGTTAGCTACCTTCTGAAAACCAGACATGAGTTCTTTCTCATCCAGGCCATCAATTTTCATTTCCCATTGGTTCTCCGAGAGGTTATGAAGTAATTTATTCAATCGCTCGGGTAATAATTCAAGAAATTCCTTGCTTTCCAATGCCGTAGTAAAAAAATGATTGGTCACTATATTCTTATACACATACTTACGCATCAATTCCATTACATGCTCCCGAATGGCTTTCCTGGGATTGAATTGCGGCGCGATGGAAGCACCGACCTGATCCAGATTGAGCAATGCTTTTCCCAGCAGGCTGAGACTTACAGGAAGAATATACCCATACTGACCCGCCACCCGGATCACTTCGAAGATCAACTTACCGGTCTGGAGGTTCTCCATGGTCATATACTTGTTCTCCTGAATGAGCAGACTGATCTCCTGTTTAAATTTTTCCGGATAAACTTCATCGAGTTTACGGCTTATATCCATTAACAAGTTAGCCAGCTTATCCCCATTGGCTTCTCCCAGGTAAAGCAACAGCTTCAAATACCGTTCTTTAAACTCCTCACCAAAATACGCAACCATACCCACATCCAATAAGGCAATCTTCCCATCCTTTGTAAGATGTATATTGCCTGGATGAGGATCCGCATGCATAAATCCATCGATAACAACTTGCTGCAAATAGGCTTCGAATAGTTCCTTCACCAATGTATTACCATCCAATTCCAATTTCCGTAATGGAGTAACATCTGTGATCTTTACCCCCTTTACATAACTCATGGTCAGCACTTTCCCGGTAGTAAAATCAGCTACAGGGACGGGTATTATAAGATGCTCGAACTTTTTTAGGTTTTCTCCCAGAATCAACATATGCCTCGCCTCTTTCTGGTAGTCAAGTTCGCGGAGTAAAGTTGTCTTGAAGTGATCCACCAGTTCCATAGCTGCCATCCGCTTACCTATCTGTGTGTTTTTTTCAAATATAGACGCAGCGGATTCCAAGACTTCCAATTCCTGAAGGACTACTTCACGGATGCCTGGGCGCTGAATTTTGACGACCACTTTTGTCCCATCGCGTAATTCAGCCATATGCACCTGCCCCAGAGAAGCCGATGCCAGAGGAACTTCATCAAATGAATGAAAAGCTTGTGAGATTTTGACCTTTAATTCATCTTGTATTATTTCTTCGATAATCTTAAATTCCACAGGTGGTACATTATCCTGAAGATCAGCAAGTGCATCGATATATTTCGGTGGTAATATGTCGGGACGAGTTGACAACAACTGTCCCAGTTTGATAAAGGCGGGTCCCATCGCAATAAGATCTTCAGCCAATTCTTCAGGTGACACATCTTCCTCTTCTTCAGCAAGATTCTTATACTGACTCAGGTTTTTGAATTTCATTGCCATAATGCGTTAGATTAAAGTGGTTCAGGTAATTTCAAATATACCATATTTGGATCAAAAAAAAGTTCATTAACTTGCACGTTCAGGAGAACCCAACAATGATGAAAAAGACTGTCCTCATTTCGTTAGCTATTATGCTGACTTTCATCCTCTATAATTGTACAAATCAACAAGAAAATAACAACATCTCTGTTTCCGCATTATCCGGCGAAAAGCTTGCCCACCAATATTGTGGCAGTTGCCACGAATTCGTAGGTCCGGAACTACTTACAAAATCTATCTGGGAAGAGGATGTTCTGCCTGCCATGGGGCATCGCCTGGGAATATATGCCACCAAAATACGACCCGATAGTTTGTTCGAGCGGGGAAGTGGCGGCGATATCGTCAGGGAAGCCAATATATTCCCAGAGACACCTTTACTCGCCAGAGAAGACTGGATGAAAATCGTTGATTTTTATATAAGCCAGGCACCGGATACTCTTCCATCTACCCGGGTATCCCAGGAAATCAAAAAGGAGTTGAAGCATTTCAAGTACAAAGAAGTTCAATACTCCTTACGCCCACCATTGACGACGATGGTCAAAATATTACCAGATAACAGAGGGATCATTTATGC
>CAJDXA010000052.1_pt1 | contig 11096 bp, 8 predicted proteins | sample 7391711 | NCBI WGS metagenome assembly CAJDXA01 (sample SAMEA7055748, study PRJEB34461) | soil metagenome | biome: terrestrial ecosystem; feature: Peninsula; material: soil | place: Antarctica | collected 2016
CGATTGATCTTTATCCATTATTTCATTTTACGTATCCTCTTTCTTCGCTCGAGAGTTTGCCGGAGAGCTCTCAATAATCTACTGAGAGAAATAGATCAAAAGGAATCGAATATTCTGGATGCCGGATGCGGAGAAGGTCAACATCTTATTCCGCTGGCAAGAAAATTTCCAAATATTTCTTTCAAAGGGATCGATGAATTATCGGATCATATCCTATTTCTTAAAAAGCTGGCAACGAACAAAGATATACCAAACTGTACTTTTGAAAAGGCAGATATCCAAACGTATCTATCCATTGCACCTTCCTATGACCTTATCTATCTTATCGGAGTATTGCAATATACTTCGGATCCTGCGAAAGTTATTCAACTGGCCTTTCATTCTCAATCATCCGGGGGTCGATTACTCAACCTCTTGAGGAAGCACAGCTATATGCGTGGATATCCGAAGCCGGTTATCAGCTTACCCACAAAGAATACCACTATGGAATTGCAGGGACTCTGGGACACGAGATCATGCAGTCTTTGATCATGCTGATCACTCATTGGCCAGTGGTCTTTAAAATTATCCCCGCGGCGTTTTTTATCATATTGATGCCAATCTTTGTATCTTTACAGGTTGTGGATACCTTGATCCGCCCCAGGGACACGGGTCGGGGAAACGGCTTACTTTTAATCCTTGAAAAATAAACAGCACGTGACCAAGATAAAAAAGACGCCTCTGATGACCCAGTACAGTCAGATCAAATCCAAATACCCGGATGCCATCCTTCTGTTTCGGGTAGGCGACTTTTATGAAACATTCGGCGAGGATGCCATTCAAACCGCCAATATTTTAGGTATCGTGTTGACCAAGAGAAACAATGGCGGTTCAGATATCGAATTGGCCGGTTTCCCGTATCACTCTCTGGATGTGTATCTGCCGAAATTGATCCGGGCAGGCTTCCGTGTTGCAATCTGTGAACAGCTGGAAAAGCCTTCCAAAGAGAAAACAATTGTCAAACGTGGTGTGACGGAATTAATCACTCCGGGGATTACTGTGGATGAAAACCTGTTGGACAACAAATCCAATAACTTCCTGGCTTCATTATTTCGGGTAGGTGAGGATTACGGTATTTCTTTTCTCGATATCTCAACCGGTGAATTCTATGTCTCGGAAGGCAAAAAAATGCACATTGAAAAATTGCTCGATTCCTTTCATCCCTCCGAAATCATCTATTCAAAGGAAGTCAAAAAAGAGATCCAGGCCTGGCTGGCCGATGAATACTACACTTACGGGGTAGATGAATGGGTATTTACGTTGGATTATGGCCGGAAAAAACTACTAGAGCATTTTAAAACACTGAATCTGAAAGGATTCGGTGTGGAAGACTTGCATCTCGGCCAAATCGCTGCCGGAGCTGCCATGCATTATCTCGACAGTGCCCAGCAACACGATGTGAGCCATATTCTAAAAATACAACGCATCAGGACAGAGCAATCAGTGTGGCTCGACCGGTTCACTATGCGAAATCTCGAACTCCTTCAAAGTAACCATCCCAGCGGGATCGCCCTCCTCGACGTCCTGGATACCTGCCGATCACCCATGGGCTCCCGGATGATGAAGCGATGGATTTCCTTGCCTCTGACAGATATTTCAGAAATCGAAAGAAGACTGGATGCTGTTGAAGCATTCCGGGAACATTCCGACACTCGCCAATACACACGAGATTTTCTGAAAGGTACCGGTGATCTTGAACGCATTGCATCGCGTATAGCAGCCTATAAAATATCACCTCGTGAAATCAACCAACTTCGCTTAGCACTATCCGGTTTGCCGGAGTTGAAAAAAGAGCTTGAGAAAGTGGAAGTTGACCTGATGAATGTAATTAGGGACCAAATCAACCCTTGTGAAGATCTCATTGCACGAATTGAAAAGCAGCTCAGTTCCGATCCTCCCGCTCTGGTATCCAAAGGAGGTGTGATTGCTTCAGGCTATAATCCTGACCTGGACGAGCTGAGAGATCTTATCGAAAACAACCAGGACCGATTATTGAAAATCCAAGAGCAAGAAGTTTCCAACACAGGAATCACCAGCCTAAAAATTGGTTTCAACAATGTTTTTGGATATTACCTTGAAGTTACCAACAAATATAAAGACAAAGGACTCGTCCCGGAGAACTGGATCAGAAAACAAACCCTGAGCAATTCCGAACGGTATATTACTTCGGAACTTAAAGAAATAGAGGACAAAATACTCGGTGCGGAGGATAAAATTCAGGAGCTGGAAGAAAGACTGTACCATGAATTGGTGGAGCATCTTCAGAAGTACCTTAAAACCCTTCTGACCAATGCGCATTTGCTCGCGCAGATTGATTGTCTGATCGCCTTTGCCGTGGTTAGTCTTGAAAATGAATATGGCCGACCGCAGATGTCGGATGGCCTTGGCATCAAAATCAAAAATGGCAGGCATCCCGTTATCGAATATCAGCTTCCTCCAGGTGAATCCTATATACCAAACGATATTTATCTGCACAACGAGGACCAGCAAATCCTGATGATCACCGGGCCAAATATGTCTGGAAAATCAGCTATTCTCAGGCAAACAGCGCTCATTTGCCTGATGGCTCAGATGGGTAGTTATGTCCCCGCGGAAAGTGCAGAGATCGGACTCCTGGACAAAGTGTTCACCCGCGTAGGTGCCTCAGATAATTTATCAAAAGGGGAATCCACTTTTATGGTTGAAATGATCGAAGCAGCCAATATAATTAACAATTTTTCTCCGCGCAGCCTCATTCTACTAGACGAAATAGGACGGGGAACAAGTACCTACGACGGGATATCAATCGCTTGGTCCATGACTGAGTATCTCCATGAGCACCCTCATGCCCGTCCCAAAACACTTTTCGCTACACACTACCATGAACTGAATCAGCTGGAAGAACTTTATGATCGCATACACAACTACCATGTTTCCACTAAAGAAGTGGACAACCGGATCATTTTCCTGAGAAAACTTATCCCGGGCGGGAGTGAGCATAGTTTTGGTATCCATGTGGCTCAGATGGCCGGACTACCCAAAGAAATTATTAAGCGTGCTGAAGAGATCCTGGAAAAAATGGAAGGCCATCATTTAACCGGTAAAAATTCTAAAAAGACCCAGCACATCCAGAAGAGAAAAAGTAATGGTAATACTTTACAGCTCCAGATATTTGATTTGAAAGATGAAAACGCCTTAAAGATCAAGGAAGAACTTTCCCAGCTTGATCTCAACCGCCTAACGCCCATCGAAAGCCTTCTAAAACTGAAAGAGCTTCAAAATATGATGGAAGACAATGAGTTGTGAATTATGAATTATGAGTTGTTGTCCGTGTCTGAATGGTAGTAGCTGAATGGTAGGTATATATTCGGAAAAAATATTACTCTATTCAATTATTTCTCTTTTGATTCCTATTAAATTCATAAAAACTCCTAACTTAATCCTTTTGATATATTCAAACCCAAATCATGAGTAACACAAGAAGAAAATTTATAAAAACAGGAGCATTCGGTGGTGGAGCTTTTATGATCACTCCGATTTTCTGGAAGGCACCACGTTCTACTTCACCTTCTGACATCATTCACGTGGGGGTCATAGGTGTGAATAGCCGGGGTAATTACCTGGCAAATACCTTTGCCAAGCTGCCTGGGTTTCAGGTCAATTACATCTGTGACGTCGATTCCAGAGCCATCGAAAAGTGCATAAAATCGGTTATGGAAAATCAGGACCACAAACCTGAGGGAATAAAGGATTTCAGAAAGCTGTTGGAGAAAAAAGATATTGATGCCGTCGTCATCGCTACGCCAGACCATATGCATGCACCCATAGGTATATTAGCCTGCGAGGCCGGTAAACACGTTTATGTAGAAAAACCTGCAAGCCATAATCCCTGGGAAGGCGAACAATTTATAAAAGCATCGAAAAAGCATGACCGGGTCGTGCAAATGGGAAACCAACAAAGATCCTCTGTAAAAAACCAGGAAGGTATCCAGATGATCAGGGATGGACAGATTGGCGACGTTTACCATGCAGATACCTGGTATGCGGCCAACCGAAAGTCCATTGGTAATGGGAAAAGGGTTGCAGTACCGGAATGGTTGGATTGGGAGCTCTGGCAAGGTGCTGCAGTAAGAGAACCTTATTTCGATAACTATGTCCACTACAACTGGCACTGGTTTTGGAAATATGGAACGGGAGAAACCGGGAATAATGCCACGCACGAAATTGATGTAGCCCGATGGGCTCTTAATCAGCAGCATCCGGAAAAGATTATATCCTCCGGCATGAAAGGCCGTTATAAAAATTCAGACTGGGAAATGTACGATACGCTTCAGGTCAACTGGATTTATCCCGATGGAAAGACCATCACCTGGGACGGAAATTCAAGAAGCGGAATTCCTAAAATGGGAACAGGCAGAGGAGTTCTGGTCTACGGGACAGAAGGCAGCATGATGTTAACGCGGTCGGGCTACGTGCTCTTTGATCCAGATGGTAAAGAAATCAAGGAAGGAAAAGAAAATGAGAAAGCCGGATCCACTCAGACCTCAAATCTGGTGGGCGGAGACAGCCTGACTGAAAAGCATATTATGAACTTCGGAGAAGTCATACGTAACCGAACTGCCAAACAAAACTCCCCTATAACGGAAGGATCTATCAGCACCAATATGACACATTATGCTAATATTTCCTACCGGACAAACGAAGAGCTACTAGTCAATCCATCCAATGGAACGCTAAAATCTTCCAAAGCTAAAAAGTATTGGAAAGGTAAATATGCAAAAGGCTGGGAACCCAAAGTATAAATTTATTTCCCGGCAATTTCATTCATATAAGTAAGCTTTTCATTGATTGACATGGCTTTCTGTACATCCTTGAACCGAGGATCCAATGAGTAAAAGTTGACTAACTTCACAGAACCATCTTTCATGTATAAGAACACCTTTGAATAGTTTGCATTGACACGCTTGACCAAGGATAAATCCAAGCGTTGCTCTGGTCGATTATCGAGTTTATAGAATAAGTCAGAATCAGACCATCGAATATAATACGAGGCCTTATGTTCCTGATCCCAGTAAACGAGGATCATAAAAGCACTAAGTATGAACCAAAAGACAAAACTCCATTCCCGCACATCAAACCGGGCACTATGTCCGTATATAAGGGATTGAGTTAATTGAAATACTCCCAACAAGAAAAAAGCAACAATTAGCAACAGGATAACCATTCGAATTCTTTTGTGGAATATACTCGGTCTGATAATATTATTTTCCATGGCACTAGTTATTTAAAGGTCAAAAAATAGGTTCGGTTAAAAGATAAGTAATTATTCTGATATTTTATAATTATTTAACATTTATCAGATAAGTATTTTTAATATTTTGCGTTGAGCCTACCTCCATCAGATATGATAAGTCCTTCTCAACTCCTATTTCAATGGCACTCGTCTTCGGATCTGCTATAGCTTCACTTCTGCACCCATACAACTTTAGACAATGCAGATTATCACCACAGAATAAAATACGAGGCTAAGAACACCTACATTTTTTAAAGCATCCAATCTATTTGCTAGACCTAGCTACGGAACATCAACTAATAAATCACTCCGCTGCAATTAGTTAGAATCGAACTTGGGAAAGGTTTCCGAAGCTACCACGGTGACCATTATAATTTTCCAATCTCCATCTTCCTTAACTAATACCCTTTGTTCGTCAGACTTATCCCCACTCAAATTCTGTCGGTAGGTAACCCAGGCCATATTTTCAGCCTGCATGATTTTAACATCCGTTCGCAAAGAATAAAAAGCATCACTCTTACCTACATTCTCAGTAATGATCGGACGCATTACACGATCCAGATCAGACCAGTCTGTATAAAAATGATGCACATTACTGCGAATCCACTCAAAATAGATATCGCTGCTGTGTATCCAACAATTCTTCCAGTCTTCATATTCCCCCATAAAGAAGGATTGCGTTTCATTTTTAACAACGGTCATGATGGCATCATCTTCACCGGTAAAATTATCCGTCTGACTGGAGACAGGAATGGTAAGTTGTAAAATGGCAAATAGGAAAAGTAATCGTATCATAATGCTCGGTTTAATATGACATGGCTAGGAAACGCCATTCGTGAAATTATTTCCTTGAGATCATTATGTTAATAACAGCATCTTTTATTTAATTCGTTCCAATATTTCAGTCTATTTTCAAGAAATAAATTAAAACATGATTATTGTGTTTTTTAAATTTTACGTGTACTTCATACATCATTTTGCATGATTGAGGTCAGCGATCTCATTTCAATCGGTCGATCATTCGGGAATAGGTGCTTTTTAACATTTCCTGGCTGTATCCGAGACGATACATCTGGAAGACCAGTGCATTGGCAAGTTGAACTTTTACGTAGGAGTTTTCTCTATATTTCCGACTACTCACCAGGATTTCATTGGGTATGATATCAAAATCACCTATTTCATGTAAACGGTCGACCAAATCAAAATCTTCCATAATCTGCAATGATTCATTGAATCCCCCCAATTCCTTAAAAGTATCTTCAAACAAGAAAAGGCTCTGATCTCCTCCCCCAGACCAGCTCATTTTAAATTTTGATAAATATGAATTGACCGACATCAACCATGGGCCATGTACATAGCGAATTTTAAAGCATCCACCGACCTTCCCTTGTAAAAGGCTACTGTAAATATCCTCAATGAATGTTTCGGGAGGCAATGTGTCAGCATGTAGAAAATATAATATATCCCTCGTGGCTTTTTCTGCACCAAAATTAAGCTGGGTGGCACGTCCTTTCGCGCTGAAATATACTTTCACGGGGTATTCCTGAGCTATAGCTACCGTAGAATCATCACTCCCACCGTCCACTATTATGATTTCAGCTTTCTTTCCATAAGCCATGAGATGCCGAAGGCATTCGCCAATGTACTTCTCCTCATTAAATACCGGAATAATTATGCTGACCAGGGTGTTGTATTCCACGTGTTAATTTGATTATTCGGCAATGTATTAAAATGCCTCCAAAATGGAAAGATAAAATTGAAAGTTTTGTCCATACGCTACATCTGCGCGAATATTGACCCGATTCGCATGATCGACGATATACCTTAACCCCATCCCTCCGGCAAACTTAATAGACCTGTTATATTTTTCGAAATCAAAAACATCTCCTGCAGAGCCAAAAGGCACCAAAAAAAATCGTCTCCAGACGGGAAGACGGAATTCAGTCTGCAATGCCCAAAGATTATTATCCCGGTAGCGTCCTTCAAAAAAGCCACGCATTACTTTGGATCCCCCCAATAAGGATAAGTGATAAAAAGGAATCTCCGGGCCACTGCGAAAGGTAGCGAGGAATTGACTGGCCCATATTATTCCACCTGCCACATTTTGATAATTTCGTACGTCCAGTTCAGTGGCAGTGAAAGAATAATCAGAGCCCCAAATGGAATTGTAAAACACAGCTTTAGATGATACATACCAGCCTCTCACAGGGAATATAGTATGCTCCCGGCTGTCATACTGCACCTGTAGTCCCACCCCATTGACATATCCTCCATCCACACCAATAGCTTGCTGCATTTCCAGCTGTCCACCTTCCTTCAGATGAAGTCTGGAATACTTATTGAAATCAGCCGCCAATCCGATCCGCCAATAATCTGAAACGATGTACCTGGGTGAAATTCTCAATCGCGGATAAGTCACGTCATAACTTTCTTCCTGATAGCCCGGCAATCTGTTGCCAATTCCCCAATATTTGTACACATAGTTGTAATATCCCAATTCACCCTCCATCTCCAATCGCCTGTCAGGATTGTAAAGATTGAATGAAAAATAAGAAAGAAATTGTTTGCGCAAGGTATAAGCTCCTCCAAGCTGTATAGTGCTGGGCCGGTGGCCCAGGGAATCCAGATAAAAAGTATAGGATCCTCCGGCCCCCAATGCCCAATTCGTCTCGGGTGTAAAATAGACGATAGGCACGGCTGCAAAAGTATTGTCAGGTTTTAGATTTTGAGCTTCCGCTATGGTACTTAATAGGAATCCCAAAAGAAGAAAACAACTTCTCCTCATAAATACTATGGTCAGCTTCCTGCTGATCTCCCGGCTATCCATGCGAAAGTCATTTCGTCGTTCAGACATAATGCGCATCATTTTGCCGAATAAGGTTTTATATTTGATCTGTTTCGACATGGAAGTTATTTTGAAAAACTTCATTACTCAATATACCAATTTTCCCGGCTTTGCATCCGGAAAATTCAATGGTGTTCAATATAACGACAAACAACAAACATGAAAATACTAGTCATTGGGGGCGGGAATATGGGACAGACCTATACACAAAGTTTTCTCCGATCACATATCGCCAGTGAGGAGCACATGATGATATTGGAAAAATCTCCTGAGATGGCCAGCCATCTTGCCACCTTGAAACTTGGTAGTATCCACGATACGGCTGACTCATGTCTTCCGCAGGCTGAACTGATTATTCTGGCTGTAAAACCACAGGATGCCCACCAGGTATTTTCTGAAATAAAACCGCTGCTCCACCAGGATCAAATCATACTATCTATTATGGCGGGAGTGCGTATTAAAACACTTCAGGAATCTTTAAATATGCCAAAGATTATCCGGGCCATGCCCAATCTCCCATCCCAGATCAGTCATGGCATGACCGTCTTCACCTCTACGGAAGATGTTTCTCGAAATGAATTGGTCATGGTACAAAACCTATTAAACACAACGGGCAAAACACTGTATGTCAATGATGAAAGCTTGATCGATGCGGCCACTGCTATATCCGGGAGCGGACCGGCATATGTGTTTTACTTTATGGAATCATTGATGGAAGCAGCAGTGAAATTGGGATTTTCTGAATCAGAGGCAGAATTACTTTCCTGGCAAACATTTCAAGGAACGGTGGATCTATTCCATAAAAATGATTTTTCATGTCACGAATGGATAAAGAAAGTCTCCAGCCGCGGGGGTACGACCGAAGCGGCTTTAAACGTATATGAAAATGAGAATATCAAAAGAGGGATCATCAGGGGAGCTGAAGCGGCCTATAACAGAGCTAAAGAATTGGGTGATGCCTGATATCATCTATTTCTTATACTTTTGGCGTAATCTGGCCCATTATCTGTTCACGCAATTTCTTCAATTCCTGCCGTTTTTCCGGCGGTAACGAATCCCACAACCTTAGATTTTGCCAGTCTTTTAAAGCATCCAACCACCAGATTGCCACCATACTAAGAAAAGGCAAAACTACGGTAAATGAAATCACCCACCATCCCAACGACGAAGCAAACAATATCATCCAAATCAATATAAATATGGGTACAAAAAGCAAAAAACCCGCCATTCGGAAACCAGAGATATATTCCGCCTTTTTGTTGAGACGCCCTTGAAGATTAAAAGATAGCCAAAATACCGGCCCTAAAAATGCCCATCCTGCCAATGCCAGAGGGGTAGATAAAATCCACCAAAGCTTGGATTTATTCGAGGCGGGTACGCCCAGGTCTTTGACGCCGGCTGCACTTAATTTTTCTTTATAGGTTTTTATCCACCCGCTCACTTCAGACCATTCGCTATCTGTCATCTGGTCGATACTTTTAGCGGTGGCATCCACGTGATCAAAATAGGCCGAACTTTCATATTCAGCTACCGGAAATGTTTTGTAGTTCATATCATTCGACGCGAATAACATCAGATCATCAGCCAAATCCATCCGTTCATTTTCATGAATGTTGATCATTTGTGGTTTCAGACCTTTATATATTTCCCGGGTAATCTCCTTCAGCCCCCTGCGTTCATCTTCTTTGAAAGCCGGATAATAGGCACGAGTAGAGATTGGCTCTCCTATTTCAACGGTAATTATAGAACGGGGTCTGGGCGAATATTCAAAGTTTACGCCGACAGGTACGATCCACACATCCTCCAGATCGCGATTCTCTAATGCTCCAAACGCTATACGTGCAGCACCTTTCTGTATCGGACGGGTTTGCTTAATATGTTGGGTACTACCTTCTGCAAATATGACAATACACCCGGAATTAGCCAGCAAATCGAAGCAATAACTGAACTGTTTTTCATTTTGGCGCATACTGGAAAAACCATCCTGAAACCGGTATATCGGTAGTTGGTTGGTCTGATCAAAAAACCATTTAACTTTGGGGTTGATGATATCACCACGTATCAGAAAATGAAGTTCCCGGTCCAGGTGGGTTGCCAAAACACACGGCTCGGTGAAAGCCGAAGGATGGTTCACCGCCAATATTACCGGTTGATCTTTGGGGATTCTGTGCTGCCCGTTCACAAAGATTTTTTTATAGTATCCCTGGAGCACAATCCGGGTAGTTGGTCGAAGAATGGTGTATAACATCCAGTGATTTAATTAAATTTAGCTTTTATTTGCCAGTAAAATTAGTTTTTTTTGGACAAAAACGGAAACATACCTGCATTATTGGTCCTCAGTGGTCCGACCGCTTCAGGCAAATCCACAGTGGCAGAAACTCTGGCCATGCAATATGATCTGCCTATCATCTCGGCGGACTCACGGCAGATATATAGAAAACTGGATATAGGAACCGCAAAACCATCAGTGGATATACAATCCCAGGTACGTTATGAAATGATTGACATCCTGGATCCAGAAGAAGATTTTTCGGCAGGAAAATTTGCCGGGAGAGCTGCCAGCCTTATCGATCACAAATACCGTAATGAAGCAGTCATTATCATTGCCGGTGGTACCGGTTTCTATATCAAAGCATTGTTGGATGGTCTCGCAGAGATTCCTGAAATCAGTCCTGAAATCAAACTAAAGTGGGACAATAAATGGCAAGAGGAAGGAATTGAATATCTACAAAAAGAGATAGAAACTCTAGATCCGGTATATCTCCAAAAAGGTGACCTTCACAACTCCCATCGATTGCTCAGAGCTTTAAAAGTAATTGACCAAACGGGTCAATCCATTTATGATTATGTACCAAAATCAGCTCTGACCCGCGATCACCCCACCATGTACTTCTCATTGCGGCATGACAGACAGGTTCTTTACGATAGGATCAATCGCAG
>CAJDXA010000048.1_pt1 | contig 11079 bp, 11 predicted proteins | sample 7391711 | NCBI WGS metagenome assembly CAJDXA01 (sample SAMEA7055748, study PRJEB34461) | soil metagenome | biome: terrestrial ecosystem; feature: Peninsula; material: soil | place: Antarctica | collected 2016
AATCGCCTGTTTACTTACTTCATCCAGTTTGCTCTTTCGAAGCTCCTCCATAGCATTCACAGCCTTTTGATCATTAATAAAACCAAGCGCGACAATGGCCTGACTTCGTTGATCTGTTGTTAAATCACCCGAAGCTGCCCGTGTTTTAAATGCCGGAATCGCAACGACTGGATGCAGTCTCCAGGCAATATCAGCAAAAGCATCACTCCACTTCAATGGATCGCCACCCAACTTCTGATTCAGTACCGGATAAGCTTCCGTTTCCTTACCATCAAAAGCCAATCCTAATGCCTCCAATGAGGCCCTATCTCTATGCTCATATTCTCCGGCCAACGTCAATCCGAGATCCTTCATATCATTCCAAGGCACATCCCGCAGTGAAACCGCTACTTCCCGACGTACCGCCGGATCAGGATCTTTACTCAACTCCCGGGCATAATCCAGGTAATCATCATTATTCTCACGCAATGCCCGATAAGCTGTGATTCGAATTTCCGGATTATTATCCTTCAATATCTTTTCCACTTCTTTTTTCCCTTCAGGCCCCAACTGCGCCAACAACCAAACAGCCCTGGCCCGATGGTAGGGATTATCTGATTCCATTATTTCTTTCACCTCTGGTATGATCTTGGCTCCCTGACGGACTAATCCCAAAAAGCCAAGATGCCTGACGTTAATCGCCGGATTAAGCAAGGCTGTTATCTGCCCTTCTGTAGAAGACAAATCAATTTCAGGTTTGGTCAGCTTTTTACCCTTGGGTGTGATCCTGTAAATCCTACCCTGGGCCATCGTATCCCGTGCCCGGTGTCCACCTACGACAGGGTCATACCAATCGGCAATATACCAGGATCCATCTGTCCCCACGGCAATATCACTCGGACGAAACCATTTGTTCTTGTCATCGCCGGTATATCGGCTTTCAGCATCCTCCACCTCATCTTCAGGCAGGGAAGTGATTAAATTTGTTCTTTTCATTTTAAATCCGCCACCCTGTGCCTCTGGTTTAAAGGACAAAATTACATTCCGGCCGGCTTCACAACTCAATAACATACCGAGATACTCCTTTCCAAGCGCATCGCTTTCATTGAGTACAATGCCAGTAGGGGATCCTGCACCTGTGGAGTCTCCCATCGGCATGACACCAGGATCACCCTGATGCCAGTGTGCATAAGCTCTGCCCTGTCCGGGGCGCCAGTCCGCCTGCCAGGTCCGCGAACCATCAGCATTGAAGTATCCCTGGTTCGCTCCTTCCATCAACCAAGCCACACGGGTTCCTTTGTTCCCATCATCGTCGTTGTCATTTTGCCACATATTACCATATGAATCCACGGTGATCTCATAACTGTTTCTAAAATTGTGTCCCATCACCTTTAGGCCCGTTCCATCCGCATTCATCCGCAAAGCAAGGCCACCTGTCCATTTTCGACCATCATCACTGACCAATCCTGGTTGGTTGGATTTATTATGCGGTGATCCACCATTATATAAACTGCCTGAACGCAAGGTCCATCCGGCTTGGTCGGTGACGATATGAGGTCCGGCATTTCCGGTATTGAAATAATAACGACCACCCGGACCGGCTATCAAAGCATGCAAACTGTGATCATGATCGTGGCCGCCAAAACCCGTAAGAAATATTTCTTTTTTATCAGGCACATCATCACCATCTTCATCCGTATACACAATTAAGGATGGAGAGCAGGACACAAACACCTTATTCCCTATCACCGCAATTCCCAATGGTGCCACCAGATCTTTATCCTGTATATACACTTTTGAAGATTCCGCTATACCGTCACCGTCTTTATCTTCCAGAATGACGATCCGGTCCCCCATCCCATGGGGGACTGCAGGATCATTATTAAATAACCGGTAATCCACGGCTTCTGTGACCCAGACTCTGCCACGCTCGTCCACATCTAAATTGGTCGGGTTATGAAACTGAGGAGATGCTGCCCAAATGGTTGCTTCCAGGTCATCAGGCAAATTGAGATGTGAGATAGAATGAAGATCATCTTTGGGAGAATCTTTACATTGCATTAAAAACAAGGATACAAAGATCGTAACGATCAAGATAGAGATCGTTGAAATATCATATTTCATATGTTTAAAAATTAGAACGTTGAGACAAAGTAGATGTAAAGGGATCCAATATAAACATTTTGAATTTATTCTGAAGAAAAACCAGAATGAAGAGCACTTACGAAAAACATCAGGGCGCAGAGTAAAATCTACTTGATCAACAAAATCTCTGAAATATCAAAAGGCTTCTCCATAAAGATAATTTGATCATCTGGTGCATAAAAAGTTCGCTTGCGGTATCGATCATCCATTGGTTCCTCATATGCTTCAATATAATTCTCACTTAAATCGATAATCCAATAAACAGGGATACCGGCTGAAGCATAAAGAGGCAACTTCACATTCCGGTCAAAATCATAAGAGGTATCGGACACTTCTGCAATCATCAAAACATCAGATGGATTTGGATGAGCTTCAAAATAATTGTCAGGTCTTAATTCCAATAAAGCAATATCAGGTTCCGGTTCATTCCATTGATTAATATGAATGGGATCCTGAACACTAATTATGGCCATTTCGTCAAAGGATCGAAATAAAAGCGCTGGTAGTCGCTTTACAATTCCGGCGTGATTACTTCTTATAGGTGTCAAAGTATAAATTTCTCCGTTGATTAATTCGACGTTCTCATCCGCTTTCAGTATTCCAGTTTTACCCATTTTATAGTAATATTCTGTATTGAACAATCTCTTCCGTATTAATAGTATTATGATTCAATAATTTAATTTTGTCCTTTATAACACTAAATCCAAATAGTGAGAGCATGTGATTAATATACTACAAAAATGATAGTAGTCCAATCCGATAATATTCAGAAAATAAATTGATAATGTAATTTTAAGTTGCCTATTTTCAAATATTGTCGTACATCAAAGGCTAATACCACTCTCACATTCGACGATTAAAATCGCCGCTACGGCGAATCAATGGACATTTTAATCTTTTTATAATAAGCCTTGGCGGTAATGACTCTATCCTCAATAGCGAAGTGTATCAGTCCCCAATTTACCAATAACCATTAAATAAGGGCTCTACAATCCTCCCTTCACAACGCTCCCCAGGCTTGCAGATCCCACTATTTAACTCATTCACCAATAAGAATTAAAAATTAAAAATCATTCTCTTTCTGCCAATTGATCCTTCCCTCTCACCAAACTAGCCTCATGCTCCTTGACCAATTGATTGATTTTTTCCAACACTTCCGGATGATTGTCTGAAATAATATATTTTTTAGAAGGGTCATGATCCAGGTTATACAACAATGGAGGATTATGTTCCTCACGTGGTCCCAACATACCATACGCTCCCTGCGTCACATAGTGAGCTTTGTAGTCCATTGTCCGAAGTAAACACTACAATAGTCTCATTCTCCAATCCCTCGTCTTTCAACGCTGCCAGAATCTGACCTACACCATAATCAATCTCTTCGATCACATCTCCGTACAACCCTCGTACACTACGATTCCGGAATGCTTCTGATACAAACAGCGGAATATGAGGTAGATTATGTGCCACATAAATAAAGAAACGCTCATCCTTATGCTCCCTGATTTTTCGGATGGTTTCTTCTGTGTATCTTTTGATTGGGCCATGCTGATTGGCCGGTAAATACACTGGCACCTACGTAAAACTGAGTCCATTTCTGTCCTTCCCGCGCCATTTGATCCAGATGAGGCGTCTCGATGGTTGGATGTCCAAATATACCGAGATCGCCATAGCCCATATCATCCACGAAAATGATGATAAAGTTAGGTGAACGGAGGATTCCTTTGTCTGTGCGATCCCATTCATCGTTAGAAAAATCAGAAACAGAAAAGTGAATGCTGCATGTGCTGCATGAATTCGATGCATATTTTAATGAATTATCTATGCCTATTTCAAAACATCCAATCCAATAAGCAGGGGACTAATATTTACCAGCGTATGAATAAGTGCTGCGTAGAAAACATTTCGCGTTTTCCAATACACATAACCATATGCCCATCCCGCTATAATAGCAAACCCAACAAACTCGACTGAACCTGCATGGAAATGGACCAGGCCAAAGAGTACACTGGTAATTGCCATGGCCAAATAATGATGTTGGAATCCTTTAAACATAATCGCAAGTAAGTACGCTACAACAAAAAGTATTATAGCTATAACCATTGGAAACCAAAATAAAGTGTCGTGCATTAATAATCCGGTCATCAGAGACAAAAGAATCATTAGTATGGAAGCCAATATCCAAAAAACCATTGGACTGGAAGACTGCCTGACCTTATTGGCCAGCATATTCTGTAATAGCCCCCTGAAAAACAATTCTTCAAACAACGCCGTATGAAGAAATATAGACAAAAACCGGATAACAATATCATCCCAATGACCACGATCATTATTCCAGAACCCCTCATATTGTATGAACCCCATATTCAACCCAAGAACGATCACCAGTCCAATATAAAGCGCCCAAACCCAGATTGTTGTCCATAACTTTCGCCACGAAGCATCTACGCTAAATCCCACACCAACCAGTCGCCGTACTACTACAAACGCATATACTGCTACCAGGATAATCATCATCCGATAAATGGAATCAAAACTGACACCATCAATAGGCAAACCTGACTTTTCCGGAAGATCTACGAGGGTGACCGGCCATAGAAATAGAATCAGTACGAACAAGTCCCACCAGGAAACATACTTAGAACTGTGAACTCTATGATAAAATGCCATCACTGGAAATAAAACAAGATACGGCAACAATAGAGATGCTCCTTGCATTACAGGTTGACCATGAATGGCCAGGTACGTAAAATACAATATAAGAAGAGCGAAGGGGAAAATAATGGTATTGATGAGGCTGGCTTTAGTGCCATACCGAATTCCCTGACTTATGGATGGTATTCCAATTGAGAAAATCAAACCTGTAAAAACCAAAAAATAAGGCAGGTCCACCACATAAAAGGATAGCCGATCTTGCCCGCGATTAAAAAAATTCCAGAGTATGGACAATACAGTTATTGTAATTAAAGCAGATGCGGATTCCTTCTTCACTTTTTAATACTGGTCGTTTATTTTATGTAGGTAAATCGCCGGCCAAAGCTCAGCGAAGCCCAATTTAACACAATTTATTGATTTACGATTTTTGAATTTGAAATTGAAATTGAAATTGCGGGCCGTTCATCAATTGTCAATTACTACTTTCTTTGGTTACGCGCTCATTGAACTCCAAGTCCTCTGAGATACCGTGTACTTCCGTTTCCATTATAGCCTCATCCGGCACTCTGTCTATCGACAAATATGATGAGGTATTATTACCCTTGAAAGGTTTGTTTGTGATACGATTGTATACACTTATGATGGACCATCGAGGGTAATCACTTAGATTCGCATCCGAACGATGGAGAAGATTACAATGAAAAAACAATGAATCACCTGGTTCTAGCTCTACATATACCAGATCCATGTTTTTAAGTGATTCATTAACTCTTTCTATATCGGCTCCAACCTGCTCACCGGAAAATCCGTGATTGACACGACCTAGCTTGTGAGAGCCGCGGATAACTTGAAGACAGCCATTTTCCTTATCCGCTGAACTCAGTGCTGTCATCACACTAATCATATCAGGAAACAGGAAGCCATCCTTATACCAGTACCCATAATCCTGATGCCATTCCCATGCGCCACCCTTTCTGGGCTCCTTTTGCATAAGTTTGGTATGAAAATGAGCTACTTCCGTATCCAATAATTTCTCAGCACCCCCTACCAGTCTTGATCCACGGGCCATCAGGCTATAAATACTATCATCGAGATTGTACCAGAGTGAAAGCCTGGTCCGCAGGCCCTCAGCATCGCCTCGGTCAATCGATTTTTTCTTCATCACCTCGTCTTCCTGTGCCATTCTATAGATTCTGTCGATCTCCTCTGGTAGGAAATATCTTCGGATGATCAAATAACCATCAACTTCAAACTTCTTTTTATCAGCCTCTGACAATTCTTTATACTTCATTCGTTCTGTACTTTTAATCGACCTATAAAAATATTAAAATTGATTGGACTTACGAGCCTGTAGTGCCTGATTTACCATGATCAATTCGTTGATATTTTCTTTATCCACCATGCCGACCAAGATTTTATCCTTCATTACGGGCGCAACATTGCAACTGCCTGTCAGAATTTTCTGATAAACTTCAGTAAGAGACATTTCAGGAGACAAGGTTAAATAATCCGTCCGAATAATCTGAGATACAAATCCGTCCTTGCCGTATTGAGATAAACCTTTAATCAATTCATCGCGGGTAACCACCCCAGTCACCTCTCCATTATTAACCACAATAAATTCTGTTTGCTGACCGTCCAGCAACAATTGGACGACGCTTTGTAAGGATTGGCCGGGATTAAGAGCTGTAAAGTTTTCCATAACCACATCCCTGACAGTATGACCTTCAAGAACAGATTTGGTGGCTTCATGATAAGCTTCCGCGCCTGCACCCAAGTAAATAAATAGGCCGATAAAAACCAACCAGATATTTACAAAAAAACCCAGGAAGACGAATATAATGGCCAGAAACTGTCCTATACCAGCCGCTATTTTGGTCGCTTGAGACCGGGGTAGTCTAAATGCCAACAAAGCTCTGAGCATCCGGCCACCATCCATTGGAAAAGCAGGAATCAGATTAAATACCACCAGAACGACATTGGCTACAAAGAGATTGAACCAGAAACCAAAACCTTCAATACCCAGATTTTGAAGATCTGTGCTGGCAAAATCCGGCCAGGTCCCAGATAGTTTCAAATACAGGAATAACAAAGCTGCTATAACCACATTGACAGCAGGACCTGCAGCTGCTACCCAAAGTTCTTGTTCAGGTTGTTCCGGCATCTTTTCCATTTGAGCCAGTCCACCTATCGGCAACATGGTGATGCTTTTGGTTTCGATATCATAACGACGGGCAGTAAGTGCATGACCCAATTCATGCAATATCACACAGACGAATAATACCAGGATAAAAACCACGCCCATAACAGCCTGTTCTGTGGTACCACCTGCACGATAGTAAACAAAAAATATCCAGACGATCAGAATAATAAACGTCCAGTGAATCGAAAGACGGATACCTGCTATTTTCCCCAGATTCAGGGACCATTTCATATTCATATTATTGTTCTGTTTTATGCGTTATTTCAAAATCATAATAAATTGTAAATTACATAATTTTAAAACCTCTTCAAATATCAAACCAGCGTCTATATGCATCGGTTCTCTCACTGCAATGCGAATGCCACATAAGCATCACCTCCCGGCACCCCGAGTTTTGCCCCGCCACATGCAATTACAACATATTGTATACCATTGATCATATAAGTGCTGGGTGTTGCAAAACCAGATGCAGGAAGCTCCGCCTGCCAGAGTAATTTCCCTGTTTGTTTATGAAATGCCCGGAATTGATTATCCTTTGTGGCCGCAATAAAAAGCACCCCACCTGCGGTAGCCAGCGGACCGCCATAATTCTCCGTACCGGTCTGTTCTATTCCACGCTCTGCATAGCTCCCGGAATCACCGAGTACTCTCTGCCACAGGTGCTCACCCGTTCCTACATCAATGGCCGTCAACAATCCCCACGGAGGCGCAATGGCAGGATTACCCTCACTGTCCAGGAATTTTTTATAACCATCGAATTTCCATGGAACTTCTGAGTTTTCAGGAGCAGCATCATTAACCTTCTTGCTTTCTACTCCTTTTAAATAATTAATAATAGCTGTAACGTCTTCATGACTGAACATAGAAAATCCAATCATTCGCCCCCTTCCACTTTCTATGATGGAATTTATCCCTTCATCATTCATTCGATCAGAAACATTTATTAGGGAGGGATATCCACTTTGCGGGTTTCCAGAGAAATCTTTTAAATGGCAAACAGCGCAATTATCCCTGTACAGTTTCTTGCCAAGATCTATACGCTGTGCTATGCTGGATTTTTCTTTTCGACTTAAGGTAAATATCCAGGCCATCTCATTGGAATTTACATACAATGTTCCTTCCGGATCAATTGCTGTACCGCCCCATTCAGCACCACCATCACAACCGGGGAATAGGATGGTTGGTGTTTCACTCAGAGGAATAAAGAGACCATTGTGAGCAGATTGAAATACCTCCAATAGTGAATCTCTGTCCGGGGAATATGGGTTGATATCCTGTTCAGTTAAAGTCTGCCGACTAAATGGTTCGGGCCAAGTCGGTAAACGCTGGACCGGCCAAGCTGATTCTTCCGGGATCACAGATGCCGGCACGTCAAATTCCTCAATAGGATACAACGATTCACCGGTTTCACGATTGAAGACATATAAATGACCCGTCTTGGTTGTCTGCGTCACTACATCCACGCGTTTCCCTTTATGAGTAATAGTGGACAGTGCAGGAGGTGACGGCAGGTCTCGATCCCAAAGATCATGATGCACAAATTGAAAATGCCAAATACGCTTTCCAGTTTTCACGTCCAACGCCAGTAAAGTATTGGCAAATAAATTCTCACCTGGACGGTTGCCGCCAAAAAAGTCAGGTGCTGCCGATCCCGTAGGAGCATATAAAATTCCACGTTCCGTGTCGATTGCCATTCCAGCCCAGTTGTTAGCACCGCCTACTATATGATTTTGATAGGCTGACTCGGGCCAGGTCTCATAACCATATTCGCCGGGGAAGGGAATTGTCCGGAATTTCCAAACTAATTCCCCCGTGACCACATCAAAGGACTGAATATAACCAGGTGCTGCGCCAGCACTTTCACTCAATGACAAAGGCATAATAATCTGGTTTTTATAAATAGTGCCGGGTGTACTTGAAATCACATGCTTATCAGCCACATCGCCATCGAGCCCAGTTTTTAAACTCACCCGTCCTGCGTCTCCGAAACTTGTAACTGGCTTCCCCGTATGAGCATCCAATGCATAAAGCCATTCGCGATAGGTTGTAAAAATCCGTTCATCTACACCATCTCCATTGGTGCTATCTGAGCGCCAGTAAGATACGCCTCTGCTTCTTAGCTTATTTTTCTCTTTGGAAGGAGCAAAACGCCAGATCTCTTCTCCGGTAGCACCATCCAGGGCAATGACTTCCTTCGTCGCCGTCAGACCATACAATACACCGTCAATAATAAGCGGATTGCATTCCATTTCTCCGGAATCCTTACTGTGGTAGATCCAGGCCGGCTTGAGTTGATGTACATTTGAAGTATCAATTTGATCAAGTGGAGAAAAAATATTCCGGCTGGGGCCGCCTAAATATTCAGGCCAGTCATAGCTACCTCTGTTATCTTCCGGATTACAGCTTAAAAATAGCCCGAATGAAAAGAGGATGAAAAGATATGTTTTTACGAAATTCAACATATACATTTAATTAAACCTAAAAAATAAATATTCATCATTATGATTTCATACTGTTTAATCCAATCAATTCTCCACAGACTTGATACCTTGTCATTTGCCAATTAATTTCACCTTGCTTCCACTCTTCCCAGTTTTGTATCAATTCCCGCAATCTTGCCGGCTTAATATCAGCCAGATTAGAAGTTTCAGTTAGGTCGAAGAGGTTCATTCTGTCCAGTTGTCTGGTTCAAAACAAAAGCCATAAAACCCAAAATAGTGATAAGAGTCTTTATTACCATCGTGGGAGTAAGATAAATATTTTGTAGAAAAACTCAATTGCAATTCATTAGAATATATTTGTTTTTCTGATCCTTCGCATTATGTTAATGTCCATAGGTTATAATGAACATCAGTCCAATCTCTCTGACACCTTCTTATTGTCTGAAAATTACAGCTGATACAATACCTATTTTAAAGATTGTCATTTGTCAATTATTAACCCAAAACTTAAACTCAAATTATTTAATTTTCGCACAATGTATCCACATAAATATTTAATCCTCACAAATTCCCTTCTGGAAGATATCAGTTACGCAACTGATAACCATAATTATGAAATGGTATGGTACCTTGACCTGGAAGATGAGAAAGTCGTACCCATGTTTGACGAAGCATATGTGGACATAGAAGATGACTTAAGTGATCTAATAGAAAGCGATATTGAAGGCCAACGGTTTATCACTATTCCTGAAAGATATTCTAGTGATAAATGGGAAAATATGCACGACTTCATCACCTCACTGGATGAGAATGAGATAGTCAAGAACCTCCTATTAACCAGTATTCAGGGATCAGGAGCATTTGTACGGTTCAAGGATAGTCTTTTTCAAATTGGAAAACTGGAAGAATGGTATGATTATGCAGGTAAAATCAACCGTCAAAGTACGCTCGACTGGTTACTTTTAGATGAATTCATTTCAGAAGAAAGCATAGAGGAGGGGCTCCGGTTGTACGACGAATTGATCGCACAACGAAAGCAAATAAAGCAGAATATTGCCAATATGAAAAAGGGCGTTGTAGTTCTTTGTCAGACTAATATCGGACATACAGAAAGACTAACCATAGGAAAAACATACAAAGTGCTGGATGAAAGACCCGAACAGCTTCTCATCCGGATTCAAAACGATCAAGGTAATATTAAATGGTTCCCCAAATCACATTTTGAACTTGAATGATAGTGTAATTGGCGTTTGATGTTTGTTGTTTGATTTCTTGCTTCCTGACAGTAGCTTTCCTCTTTGAGATTTACATATAGATTCACTCTCACTTTTTCCAAAATCTCTAATTTTGGTTCTTGAGCATAGTGTCGCATTGAGCAGAGTCGAGATGTCGAAACATCTTGTCAACATAAATCCATTTTATTCAAACGTATCAGCATTGTTACTCAATTGTGAGCATCGTACAATTCACAGCTCATAGCCCACAACCCATAAATAATTCTGAAATCTGAAACCATAGATCTAAAATCTCTCAGTTTACTGCCGTATAAAGGTCTGCACGTTACCGGGAAACGATATCGTAGTACCACCTGATTCAGTCTTGGTGCTACCCAATCCTCCTCCAGGTGTTGGAGCGGTGGCATTAATATATGGTTCA
>CAJDXA010000049.1_pt1 | contig 11076 bp, 11 predicted proteins | sample 7391711 | NCBI WGS metagenome assembly CAJDXA01 (sample SAMEA7055748, study PRJEB34461) | soil metagenome | biome: terrestrial ecosystem; feature: Peninsula; material: soil | place: Antarctica | collected 2016
AAATCATGGTTTGAGAGAAATGAAGTTAAAACCAGCCAATAACCATAATCCGAATAATTTAATTCCATTTTCATCAGGTAGTCCCCCTGTCAAGTCAAGAGGTCAAAAGTTAATCGTATTTTAGACGATCAACCTATATCAGGCGCGGACACATTGACGATACTTCTTTGTCCCTTGTCAATTAATCAATCTTCCTCTCTACCCTGGCCAGTATATAAATCAAAAACACACCGGTCAAAAACATCAAGATGGCCATGACTACATGAGGCTGCTCGATCGAAGCATGAAAAGGAGATAGATTCTCTTCCCGGATAATCTTAACCTTCTCTGGATCAAAATCCAATCCGATGAGCTCCACCAATGTCCCGGATTTATCTTGTCCAAGGATAGGACGTTTCCAAGGCCATACTTTATTCAAAGACCCAATAATAAATCCGGTTAGAATCGCATAGGTAATATTCTTATAATGACTAAACAGCCAACTCAAAAACCTGGAAAATAAGGCAAGTCCCAATACAGCTCCAATACCAAATGCACCAATCTTCAACATGGCAGTAAGGTCCAGTGTCGATAAGAAAGAACGGGCTTGTGCCAACACCAATGGATACATCCCAAGCAACAGCAATATAAATGAACCTGATATACCTGGTAAGATCATGGCAGAAATAGCGATAATTCCAGAGAGAAAATAAGCCCAGACTGCATCCTGCCCGCTTGAAGGAGACTGGATAGTTATAAGGTAAGCTCCGACCGCTCCCAGTATGAGTGCCACAATGATCCTTACATTCCACGATTCAATCATCAGACCCAGATATATAGAAGAGGCAAGGATCAATCCAAAAAAGAAAGACCAGATCGGCACCGGATGATGTTCCAGCAAATAGGAGATTCCGAATACACCTACCACCAGTCCGGCAAACATGCCGGAAAATACCAGCAAGAGAAAAGGAAGATCAATCTTTGAGGAAAAAGCCCGGAACTTCCCTTGAAACAAATATTGCAAAGCGGTTTTGTCTACGCTTTTTATAGAGTTGATCAATCGTTCATAGATTCCTGATACGAATGCAATAGTCCCTCCAGATACTCCCGGCACGACTTCCGCCAATCCCATCACGCCACCGACAATTGCAATAAACCGTTTTCTCATTTCTGGCAATTTATAAGAAAATTCCATTCTGTACGAAAGACCGAGCCTGGAATTTAAAAAGTCAAAGATAAAATAATAAATCAATGCAAATCATCCCGATTTTCGCCTTTTGACCGTCTAAATCTTTCTATAATCCGATCGATCATACTTGTATCGGACAATCCGATTACAGTCTCATTCCATAATGATGGTTGACCGGCGTCCACCCAAGCGGTGTACCAAACGGATCCTACTGCCCGGATAGCACCCATCCACTGTTCCTGCACCATTCCATCCATTAAATTCATGTATTCTCTGGCCAATATTGGACAAGGAGTTCGCACCATATTGGTCCCACGTTCCTCATAACAATAATGATGTTGTTCCGCTATATTGTGGCGTGCTTCCCGTTCTTTTTCCAGGACTATGGGCACGAGAGCGTAACTATGATGGACAATATCCCATATAAATTTATGAACATCATCTATATAGGTCGCCCGCCCAACCAGTGAATTGAAATAAGTTGCCTCAAACAATTCAGGAATACGGCTTTCCCAGAAAGCATGAATGCCCAGTTGGTTTGTAAATTGCCCATTGTAATTGCTGGTCGTATGCAAAGGGACATGAGCATCACTAATATAATGCCCTATATCTGTACTGGTTCTAACCGCAGATTTCAGGTCCTTTTCCTGCATTTCCCGGACTAAACGTGCAAATAATTTTTCTACATAATAAGGAACTATGCCATATGATGTGAGCGAATCATTAAAATATAAGTTGCCTGGACGATCCGGATATAAGAAAGATGGGATCAAAGAAGTAGAATCCGTTCCTGCAAGATATATCTCCTGCCGCAATGCAAATGAATCAACCGTAAACGAAAATTCCAGGCCTGTAAACTCAATCCTTCCCCGGTGCGTCAAGCTCGGTTGTAACGACATTGAGGAGTCATTCGTTTCCCATTCCCAACCTCCCTGCAGCAATCGATCTATGGTGTAATCTTTCATCAAAACAAAAGAATCCCCAACATACCAACGGTCAAGATCTATAAAATGACGGGGTCCCTCTGCCGGAACGGCATATCTTCTTTGATCCGGGTCAACCGCATGTTCACGGATATAAGCAATATGAGATTTATAAAACTGATTAACAGGAGGTGGAACGGTAAGGACAGCGTAGTAATTGATTTTACGATGAGCATAGAATCCCCAGTCCGGCACCATAAGAGATATCCAGCTAAAAGCTATGCAACAGAATAAGATACCAACTTTATTTTTCTTTACCAAAGTTCTTTAAAGATACGAAATGTTCGTATCCGGTAAAAATCTTTTGCATCAGCAGATGCTGGGTCAGGTAGATGGTCTCATCATTGTAGTCCGTGTAATACCGCTCTATTTTTACAGGCTTATCATCTGACGAACCGTAATCTATCCAAACCGTTGGGTAAAATTCTAGTTTTTGTACATTCCCAGATTCATCAGCGATTGTCACCAAGCAAAAAGGTGTGGAGCTATTCAAAGCTTCTCTTTTACTGTCATCCAGTATACCTTCGGCAAAGAGGTGATTGATTTGATCGGTATATGCTTCGACGAGATATTCATGCACCGGAACAGGATCGGCATCTGGTTTATACAAAGGTGTAACCTGATACTCCTTTCCAGATCTCTCCAACACAAGACTGTGTTCCTGTCTGGTCGGATAGTCCAGGATAAGCTTTGAAATAGATTTAACCGGACGGATAATTTGCCTCGACCTCCAATCCCGGATTGACATAATATATCTTGAACGTAGTCCCCCTTCAAAACCCGGAATATTAACGATAACAGGCCATTCGGATCCTTCACGAAGCATAAATGTACCTCGTTCATCCGGGGTCACTCCTCCTACATAAAAGGACATAATGGACTCATCTTTCTTTCCTTTCACATCGAAGCGAATACCATTACTCCCCAGGTCTTTGACGACATTATTCAATGCAGCCTTTGGAACCAGAGCTGACACCCGTTGATTGTGCAGGGTAGCCAATAAATTATCCACCGCATCCTGCCGGGCTTCCATTTCATTAACCAGCCAACGTTTACCGTCCCGGGCCAGAGTGGTTCTTTCTCCGTTACGATCAAGAATATTAATCCGACTTATTTGGCTTGTATCAGGGATGTTGAGCACCAGTTCCTCACGGATTTTTTCTTTTCCATTAGCTGACATTTGCCACCATGCCAGACCTGCCAATAGAACAACCAGAAACGTCCCTCCCATCCATTTTATCATGACACGGTATATTTTTTCTTCCTGTAGAACCGCCAGGTTAACGACATCGCCAAAATCAAAATTATTGGAATAATCCCGTTTACAATCTGTACACGGGTCTTATATTCTTTTACTGTTTGCTGGTTGAGCAGCCGCATCTCCACCTTTTTTGCACGCAATGGAAGTATAGATCGCATCCCTGTCATGTATTCTACTGCATTATCCAGGAAGGCCTTATTGTCAAAGGTATAGTTTTCATAGGGATCAAAACCCAATGGCTGGGGCTGGCGTCGCTGCTGATCAAATCCATTGCGGGCAATATCACCATCTGATACGATCAAAATCTGAGTGGGAACAGAATGTTCCTGAAATGAGAAACCAAGCTCATCCAATCCATCACTCATTGAAGTAGTGACTCTGTTCCGGTACAAAGATTCAAATTCACCCTCTACCAGATACCCAACTGCCAGATCCGAATGGTTAAATGCAGATACATCGGGTTCAAAACGAACTATATCAAGGGATATCTCTACCGGGTTGAATTGATACCGGGCATGAGATCCGGCAGACAACAAAGGTGTTTTTCGGGTAGGAGTCTCCAGAGCTTCTATGACAGAAGCATACCTGAGCTGGACACGATCCAGCCCTTTCGTGATGGGAGACAGGTCAGAGGGAATGGCAGCGAGGTAATAATACCATGGGAATAACTCATACTGGTTACTGCCTCCCATTTGGCCGACCACCATGGGGCGCCGTGTATTTTCGAGACTGAGTATCAGATTGGATTGCAAACGAATCCCGTATTTGAACAGCAGATCATCCAGATTAAGGTTGTAATCCGTACTTACGAAACTTCCATGCACTCTCAGACTGTCTTCGCTCACCCGCATTTTATCCATCAGGAACATAAGTTTACCACCTCGCATCAGATATTGATCTATCTTGAATTTATCCTTTTCGGAAAATGGTGACGTTGGCTTTGCGATTACAAGCATATCTATTTCTCCCGGAACCGCCACGATAGAATCGAGATCTACACGACTGGTATTGAAGTAATATCGTAAGCTTCTTTCCCAATCTGCCGTTTCTACCGGATCCAACTCTCCATGTCCTTCCGTAAACACCACATTTTTCTTACGTTCCTGAAACAGCCTCATTAGCGAGCTTGCGAACTTATATTCCAGAATAGCAGATGATCGGGCAATAGTCTGATCATTGGCAACACCGGCACGTTCGGATTCCAAAAGATTCACATATACTTTTTTCATCCCAAACTGGATCAGGGCATAGGGGTAAATAAGCTTTTCAGTGGATTCATCCTGTATCGTCAATCGCACCGGAGCAAGTCCGTTTTTCGCAAATTCTTCCCGTCGTCTGTTTACTTCTTCTACACTACCGATGGCGGGATTATCGTACCGGACCATGATATTGGGATTCTCCCTTGTAAACTGAGTTAGTATATTTTTAGTGTTTTTTCCGAGCCGGGTAAAAACTGCTGGAAAATCACCTGTAAGGTATACAGTAATAGTCACGGGGTCAGAAATGGCGTCAATAAGTTCGTGCGTAGAAGGTGACAACGTAAATCGTTGATCATCGGTAAAATCCCATTTCACATTCCACTGCACAGCCAATACATTGATCGCTATTAGTCCGACCAAGATCAAAACAACACCCCAAATGTGACCTGCAAGTTTCTTCATTGATATCTGATGTTTTGAATACGCCACCACGTTAGCTGGATAAATGCATAAGTCAATGAAAAAACATAAACTACGGAAGATAAAGGAATCAGACCTTTACCCATCTCTTCATAATGGAAATCAAGACCGAGATATTGAATCCAATAATCCCAACTCCCATAAAAAAAGGGTAAGCTGCTTAATAAATAAAACGCCCAATACCAAAATGCACACAGAAAAATCGCAAGCATTAAAGCCGTCATAGGGATGGGAACGATGGACGAAGCGAATAAGCTAATGGCTGTGAATACCAATACCAAAAGAAATAATCCGACATAGCTACCCATGATCGCACCAAGATCTAGATTTCCTACTGGATTAGCCAGATAATAAACGGTGATCACATAAAGAAGCGTGGGTAATAACGTAATGGAAATAATAAGCAATCCACTTACAAATTTGGCCAATATGATCTGAAGAGTCGTGACGGGACGGATCAACAACAAATCCAGAGTTCCGCCGGCCATCTCACCCGAAAGTGCATCCATATTCAAAGCCGGAATCAAAAAAATTAATAATACAGGCGCATAAGTAAAAAACACATCCAGGTTGGCGTAATATCCCTCCAAAATGCCATACTCAGGCAAAAACCACAACAGCAAGCCCAATATAACGTAGAATATCACCAGGGATGTTACTGATCCCAGCTGACTAAAAAAACGCCCCAAATCTTTACTTGCTATGGCCAGGATCGATTTCATTGCGTCAGATTTTTAAATAAAGACGCCATGCTGGTGTGTTCCACCCTGCTCTCCAATAATACATAATCATGTTGCCTGGTCCAGTCGTATAGGTCTCTTCGCATATCCTGGCCAGGATGCGCTATCATGCGCACTCTGTTCTCAGAAAGGACTTCACAATGATCCATAGACGGAATTACGGACATCCTATCCGGGTCAATTTCACGATCCAGTTCTACTATAATGATTTGCCGCCCATCTCGCTGAGCCTGTAATGATTTTAGAGAATCGATCACTTTAAGTTCCCCCAGGTGCAATATGAGCACACGATCACATACCTGCTCGACTTCAGAAAGTATATGTGAACTAAACAGGATCGTTTTATTCGTTGCAAGTTCCCGGATAAGATGGCGAATACCAGTCAGTTGATTGGGGTCCAGTCCAGAGATGGGCTCGTCAAGAATAAGAATATCCGGTTCATGTAAAATGGAAATTCCGAGGCCCAGTCTTTGCCGGTACCCTTTGGAAAGTTGCCTGATCCGCTTATTAGATTCCCTGGTGAGACCCACACGTTCGATGACATCCTCCACTTTTTTATAAGGAACTTGGTGAATCTTTGCATAAAACGAAAGAGCTTCCCGGACATACATATCCAGGTACAGTGGATTGGTTTCCGGAAGGTAACCTACAGAACGCCGCGCTTCTCCGGGGTGAGCCCAAATATCTAACTCTCCATAGCGTACTTCACCTTCATCAGGTTTCAACAGTCCGGCGATCATACGAAGAGAGGTGGTTTTCCCGGCTCCGTTAGGTCCCAGAAAGCCCAACACTTCACCTTTGTTCGCAGTGAAACTGAGATGGTTCACAGCGGTCTGTTGTCCATATCGTTTAGTCAGTTTCTCAACCGTGATCCCCATATTCTAATCGTCTTGTGATTCTATATCTTCCAGTGCCTGAATGGCCTCCACCAGAGCTTCGACAGACCAGGCATCATCCACAGAAAATTGTCCGATACTGGTTCGTCGCAGATCAACCAAATGACCGCCACTTCCAACTAAACGGCCAAAATCGTCAGCAATTGCACGGATATAAGTACCCTTTGATACAGAAATCTTGAATCGCAAGTCCGGGAATTCCTGATCGTCAATATCAAAAGAATGGACTTGAACTTCCCTGGATTTAATTCTCACAGTTTCACCCTTTCTGGCCAAATGGTACATTCGCTGTCCATCCACTTTGACAGCTGAATAAATAGGTACATTCTGAGTGATCAATCCTGTCAGTTGCTCACGGGTTTTTACCAGGTCATCTTTAGTAATATGATCCACTGGAAAGTGGGCATCAAACGGTGTTTCAAGATCAAAGCTTGGCGTTGTAGCACCTAAAGCAATGACTCCTGTATATTCCTTGGATAGATCCTGATAGTGGGAAATTGTTTTGGTCAAACGACCAGTACACACTATGAGTAAGCCAGTGGCCAAAGGATCAAGCGTTCCTGCATGGCCTACTTTATACTTCTTTTTTTTTATTTTTTTCTTTATGCTGCTGCGAAGCTTGGCTACTACATCAAATGATGTCCAGTCACTTGGTTTATCCACCAACAAAACCATGCCTTCCTGAAGTGATTCAACGCTAAGCTGTCGGATTATCTGATTCATAAAATATAGTGTAAACTGATTGCAAAGATCCCCGCCAGGACACAATAAATGGTAAAATAATAAAGCTTGCTTCGTTTTACGAGCTTTATCATCCAGCGACATGCCACAATTCCAACAAAAAATGAGGCTAAAAATCCGGCAAAAATCGCTAGCCAGGATGTATCTTCCAACACGATATCACGGGTCAGTAAATCCTGCGATATTTTGCCAAAAATCAACGGAACGACCATCAAAAAGGAAAAGCGAGCCGCTTTTTCCCGATCTATGCCCAACAATACACTGGCGGATATAGTCGATCCCGATCTTGAGATGCCTGGCAATATTGCTACCATCTGCGCCAATCCAATCAAAAGTCCCCGGAATGGCGATATGTCCTTGCCTGTTGTAACGGCCTGATCAGCCAACAAAAGCAATCCACCTGTCACGATGAGACAGAGTCCCACTAACAAGAGTTGTCCCGTAAACAAAGAATTAATCTCTTTTTCAAATAATAAGCCAACAATGACTGCGGGAATCATGCTGACAACAATAGCAACGACAAAACGAATACTGGCAGCTGATTTGCGAATAAACAAGTCTTCAAAAAGCAGGCTTATATCCTTCCAAAAAACAACAATCGTCGCCAATGCCGTTCCGAAATGTAAAATAATGGTAGTCAATAAACTATCATTACTTAGGTAGTTATCACCGATCAACACCTTTGCTATTTCGAGATGACCACTGCTACTTACCGGTAAAAATTCTGTCAATCCCTGGATAATACCCAGGATGATTTTTTGCAGAATTTCATTCATTCAATAAAGCTTATTTTTTTCTGAAAATACCTACTACAGGCAGCACCAAACCAATAAGAATAACGATTGGTGCGAGAGTAATCCTTCGGAAAGAATAGATGATGTCAGGATCCCACATATTTTCGTCCGGCATACGTCCACCATTCATTAAAAACATACCCAAAACGATCAGAATGAAACCTCCTCCCACAAAAATATAGTTCTCTCGTGAGAATAAGAATTCAGAATAATGAGTGAAAGCATTATTGGATTTCACAGTACTGTCCTTACGACGCACAGGAGCTTTACTCTTTCCGGGTTTCGAGCTTTTAATCACTTTCTTCTTGCGCTGAACAGCCATATTGAAAAATTTTTGTAAAGTTAGGATTATTACCCGGAAATCCTAAAACAAATCATTCATGTTCTTGTGCAGATACTTGTTTACCATGAATAAGGTACTTAAGGACTGGATTAACAAACCCAGTAACAATACGCCACCCATAATAAGTAATGTACTCTTAAGATTAAAAATGGTTAGTATCGACGGATAAATGTGGTAAATGTAATATCCCATTCCAGCCAACGCAGCTATTGCAATGAGACCGCAAACCAATCCATATAGCAAGCTCTTTTCAACAAAAGGACGCACGATAAATCCCCACCGTGCTCCAACCAGTTCCATAGTTTTCACCACAAAACGATTGGCGTATAAGGAAAGCTTGATCGTATTATGTATAAGAAACACAGCAATAAGCAAAATGATCAATCCTATCACCGTCATCGCCCAGTTGACCAAATTCATATTGCGAATAGCCGTATCAAAAAGTTCATCCTGAAAATATACCTGACTGACACCAGGACTAAGTCCGAGGATGGAAGACTTCAATGCATCGACCTTTTCTTTTTCCACATCTTCTGCATTGAGATTGAGGATGATCATATCCTGGAGTGGATTGGGAAATTCGTCATCCAGAAAATCCTCCCCAAATTCAGATTTCAAGTCCTGGAAGCCCTGTTCCTTGGTAATAAGTTCTACGCTTCCTTCTTTCACGCCATGCAATTTCCTGATCCCTGAAGCAATATTTTTCACTTCAGCACTTTTAACATCCCGCACCAACTCAACTGTCAGATTTACATTTTCTTTGAGGTAATTGATCAATTCTTTAGAATGGAGCCAGGAAAGTCCAAGCAGGCCAGCCAAAAAAAGGAGTAATGTTACGGAGACATTGGAGAGCCAGTAATTAGGCTTAGGTCGATATTTAGTTCTCGGAAAACTCTTTGCCATAATTTAACAGATATTAGGTTTTAGGCTTTCGCAAATATAACACATTATATTGAAATGTAATATATGGATTATTTTTTATTCCATATTCTCATCACCTGCTCTTAATCTCGTGGCCTTCAACCATTCCCACTCCGTCCGCTGAAAGCGTTAGGAGATGTCTCAAAAATATGTATAGTACTCTCTCCAATGTTTAAAAAATCAGGATTTACCTTTACCTTAGCTATCAATGACGATAAATAATAAAATCGGACAAGATATGACACAACCAATAAAATCAGCCGAGGAAATCCTCCGACAATTAGTTTCATTCCCCATACTGGGTGGTGAAAGTAATCTACCAATCGCCCATTGGATCAGGGATTATTTGGCGGAGTTCAATATTGACCTCCACACGATGACGGCTGAGAATGGAACCAAAATGGGGATTCATGCCCGCATAGGACCTCCTGTAGACGGCGGAGTTATCTTGTCCGGACACACCGACGTGGTTCCAGTGAAAGGTCAGGATTGGAGTACTAATCCATTTGAAATGTATGATGACGGAAAGGGAAAGCTGTTTGGCAGAGGTACCTGCGACATGAAAGGTTTTCTGGCTTGTTGCCTGTCTGTACTGCCAGAGATGGTTGAAGCAAATCTGAAAAAACCCATATATCTGGCTTTTTCCTATGATGAAGAAATAGGATGTCAGGGGGCACCTGCCCTTATCAGTCACATCGCGAAAACATACACAGAGAAGCCTAGATTTGCGATCATAGGTGAACCGACCATGATGCAACCTATGATCGGGCAAAAAGGTATTTGTGTTCTAAAAACAACCGTGAACGGATCAGCAGGCCATAGCAGCCGGATTCGTCAGGAAGTGAGCGCAGTGCATGAAGCTGCCAGATTGATCCTATGGATCGAAGATAAAATGAATGATTTAGTATCCGACGGGTATTTGGATGACCGGTTTGACCCACCGCATTCATCGATGCATGTGGGCTCAGTGATCGGAGGAATCGCGCCCAATGTGATAGCTGACCACGCTTCTTTCCAATGGGATATCCGGGTCATTCCTGGTAATAATGTTGAAGAGATTGTGGAGGAATTCCGTCAATATTGTAAGAAACGGGAGGAAAAACTAAGACCTATTTTTCCGGAATTTAAAATTAAAACTGCCATGGGCCATCATCCTGTTCCGCCACTGGATACCAGTCCGGAAAGTGAAATTCTTCAACTTGTCCAGCGCATAACCGGAAACAACACATGGTCGACTGTAGCTTACGCTGCTGAAGCCGGACAATTCTCAGAAGCGGGATACGAGAGTATTATCTGTGGTCCCGGAAGTATAGCCCAGGCTCATCGGGCGAATGAATATTTAGAAAAGGACCAGCTGAAACAGGGTGTGAAGATGTTGCAGAACTTAATATCGGTATTTAAAGATTAATTTGATTAAAATAAATGCCATATAAAATACGATATTTAGAGATATATACGTGCCGAGCCTACAGCTCTCGTCTATTTAATTGTGCACCTTTTCCACGAATTAAAATTCGTGGCTACAATATCTGGTCGAGCCTACTGCTCTC
>CAJDXA010000051.1_pt1 | contig 10999 bp, 2 predicted proteins | sample 7391711 | NCBI WGS metagenome assembly CAJDXA01 (sample SAMEA7055748, study PRJEB34461) | soil metagenome | biome: terrestrial ecosystem; feature: Peninsula; material: soil | place: Antarctica | collected 2016
TAGGTTGGTATATTATCAGGCAGAGCACTTTCAGCTCCGGCAAAATAATCACCATCCAATGCTTCCGGAAATCCCGTAAAGTCCCCGCTTTTAGGGAAAGTGATAATATTGGCATCCTCATCAACCATCAAAGTCCCCAACTTGCTAATAGTTGTATTGTCCTGATGAACCCATATTGCCGAATACAGATCGTCTATATTCGGATTAGGCCTCACATAGGATTCATGGTAATAAAAAAGCATGTCCATTTTTAAACCATCGCCAACATTTGTAGCATCAATTGAAAAATACATTGCCAAAACACTATCCGGATATATACTTGCAGTAGAATTCGTAGAATTAATAATCTTTATCAGGTAGGAGCTATTTGAGTCTCCACTATTGCCTCCTGGCACGGAAAAGTCCAAACTCATCGGCATATACCTATCAGTGCCCAGAGGAATCAACATCTCCTCGGTCGAATTTGCAAGTACCTTTCTGAGTACCCCAAAATTGGTAAAAGCTCCACCTGTGCCAATCATATTGCTTTCACCGAAAGGATTAAGCTGTTCAATAGCTGAATTTAATCCCAATTCCAGGAGATTACCCTGCAAATTGAAAACTCCCTTCGATAAGCGCAATTTTTTATCAATAATAAAGGTGTATCCTGCCCCATTGGCCATTGTCACACCATGAGAATTATCGACAGTTAATGTGTTTATTTCGGTTGTTCCTCCGGTACTTGATCTATCCAGATGCTGCTCCACAATCCCATTAAATATTAAGCCTTCACTACCGGAATCAAACTGTACTTTTCCATCTGCAACGACATCTCCTTTAACAGTCAGTTTCTTTGTGCCAAAATTTATTGTCCCTGCATCAGAAGTAAAATCATTTTTCACCAAAAGATCTACCGAGACTTGTGTGTTGCCGCTACTTCCGCCTGAACGCTTGAGATTGAAGAGATCAAAAACACCGGATCCCGTAACGTACCCGGTACCTGGATGGTTGAGCGTAACCGTAGCCGAAATAGAACTTAAAACACCAGCGTTAGTCACATCTTTATGTAGAAGAAGGTTGCGATCACCGCAGTTTAAGGTGGCATTTGTCTGAATATTTAGGTCACCATTGAGTTCAAGATCATTTGTAATAAGGTGAACCACCGGTGAATTGGGAGTATTTGTATTGGTATTAATCGTAAGCGCATTCAGGGCAATGGAACTCTTAATGCCAAAGTTTCGGATAGCTGCACCAGCAGGTGAATCTCCATTTCCAATAATGATTTCAGAGGTTCCACTAACATTATAAGTAGTCGGTGTGAGTAATAAGGATGGGGTTGTACCCAAGTTCACACCGCGCACAAAGGTCAGGTCACCACCGGTGTGTTCAAAACGGCTTCCGGAATTAAGCACTTCGAGCATACCCCGACTGGAGGCAGGGGCACTGTATCGGCCAATAATTACATTCCCACCGCTTTGACGATAATCCAGCGCTCCGTCAAAACTCGATAAGCCTCTTCTAATCTGACTACCGACGGTAAGTGTCCCTCCCGTAATATTTATTTTGGGTGCTCCGCTGGCTGCGTATTCAATATAATTGTTCTCGTCTTCTGTATTGCCGATTATAAGGTTGCCCCCATCAATTTTAAGCGAGCCGGTAAGCAATAATCCTGTTTCACTTCCCGTAATTCTCAAATTGCCAGAGTCGAGTTCGAGACCGCCCTTTTCAGGAATTACGAAATCGCCACCACCGGAAGACAAGGTAATATCAATAGCTGGATTATTAAATTTCAACAACCCATTCTGAATATTGACGGGTTTTTCCAGTTCATTTGCCGGACCATCAATCTTTACATTTGTATTGAATGAAAAGCTTGAAGCTGTACTTATTCCCTTGTCAACTTTGAGTTTCCATAGGCGCGGAACTGGGCCGCTGGTATATTTGAATTGATTGACACCCGCGCTGGTAACAACGAGATTCACAAAAGCGGTATCGCCAACCAGTGGTGCGGGTGGATTGGTGATTTTATACAATTCCAATCCATTTTGAGTAGTACTTGAACTACTCACATTTTGAATTATATCGCCATCTACAATTAGCTGCGCAGGCTGATCGCCATTCTCTCCAATATAGGGTGCTTTTGTTTTGTATGGATGTCCGTTGGGTAAATCTGCTTCAAGTCCCCATTTGTGCGCCAGATAACCTTCCATCCGCTGACGATCTTCATTTGTAAGAGCATGTTTAATAAGGATTATTTCGGCAATATCACCATCGAAGAATCGTTCCATAGTGTTGCCATTATAAGCAGCACCGATTGAAACATCGTAGGTGTTACCTGAGTTAGTGGCATTTGCTACACCATTATCTGATTGATATCCCCCAATAGTATTATACATGTAAGCATTATTCCCTTGGCGTCTGCCCCAGCCTAAATTTGCACCAGCACCCATATTGGTTGGGCCTATCATACCCAGCTGATTGTAATCCATGTACAACTTATACCTATCGAAAGCGATATACAATAAGAAATCTCCAGGAGCGACCCTTCCTTTGGCATAAATCGCCGGAAGATCAGCAGGATTACTATTTTGGTTTACTACTGTGAATATTTCAAAATCCTGATTCGCCTCTATGTTAAGTGCATTGTCGTGCGGGATGGATAGAAAATCATTCGTTCCGTCAAAACGAATGGTATGAAGAGAATTAAGTCCAGAGGTCTGATAAACCGGACGATTTGTTGCAGTTGATTGTGCAGCATTATAAGAACCACCTGCCTTATTTTGCCAACCGGTAACATAAGAACCTGATCGGGAAACGGTTCCAATATCGCTTGCATCAAACCAAATGAGTGCGCTGATCTGATCAGGCGTCCAGGGTTCAGGTACAACTGCCGCTCCGGCACCGGTATTTATTCCAATATATGCTGAGGTTCCAAGGAGTTTCACATTTCCATGTACGTCGATTGTTTTTAATACACCTCTTTTGTTGAAAAGGACCTGAGCCGGAGAATTTGGAGATTGATATTTATTCAATACCAAATCGCCACCAATTTCGATATTGCCTTTGAGAGATTCACTTAAATAAAGCCGGGAATTCCCGGCAACTTCAAGATTTCCACGTATAGCAATATCAATTCCGATCCGGGGGGAACCTGTGGCAATAAAGAGATTCGGCACTGTCGCAGGCAAAAAATTGGTAGGTGTTAAATTATTATTAGTATTGTGAATCACCACTATAGAAGAGTCTTCCGCAAGAAATCCCCCAAGATCGGTTACACCCAAATCAATATCAGTTATTATATTGGGATAACTGGGATCATAATCTTGTTCTAACCATAACTCGCCCTCTCCGGTTATTTGTCCAACTCTGATAATATCGCTGGTACTGAATATTTGAAGCGTCGGTCTTAGAATTCCAAGGTCGGTCGAAGCAGAACCATTATATCTCGGTTGACGGTTTCCTCCTGTATCTTGCAATGGAGTGAAGATTACCTGAGCCGCTTGAATACCTCCCGGTGGAGCTTTATAAACATGAGGTTTATACGGACTGTCCACGTTAAAACCAATTACAGCGATATCTCCCTTTTGCGGATAATCAGTCGTTGAGGCAAGTTTGGTAGTACTGTGATAATCATACGCACCGGTACAACCGCTACAATCACTAAGCTTATTCCAGTTTTCGGGAGTTTCCCAAGCTGCCCCTACCTCCGGACTGCGGGAGAAAAACACCTTCGGTTTACCCGTAAAACGATCTGCAGCTCCAGCTGAATAATCCGCATTTACGAGTGCAGTCCCGGTTCCGGTTACTCCTTGTGCCTGATCTGCTCCATTATAATAAATCAAATGTGAAGAAGTATTCACATGGGAAGGAGGACTTGCCGGAGCATTATCAACATTACGTTCAAAAGGCAAGATTGAAAGTACTCGCCCGGATTCAAAATTTGACTCCGTTCCCCGTACATCTCCGTCATCGTATTGGAATCGATGTGTAACACTTGGAGCAATGGTGTAATCACTCGAAGATACTCTCCAGTAATAATTTAGATAATCTAATGTTCCTAAAAGATTGGTAGTAGAAAGAAGGGTATCAACAGGTGTAATTCGAACGAAACCGTCATCAACCCAACTGGCGGCATTGACATAAATATCGGCTGGAGTAAATTTCGTGCCTGAACCAGTGCTTACGCCAAATGGAAAGGCAAGGTGCTGACCGCCAGCATAGTTTAATATTTCAATCCCTCCGGCAGAAGGATTTCCACTACAAACGACAAAACGATCGGTACTATTTGTATTTAAAATAGGATTAGGGTCAGTACTTTCTATTCGCAATTTATTATCACCAATAAAGAATGAACCAGCCACTAATTTCAACCAGGTTTTAACAATAACTCCGTCGTTTTTTAATGTGACTCCGCCTGTGTTTTCTATCAACAACTTGTAAAAAACACCCGCTTCAGAAAAAATATCCTGTTGTCCAGAATTCCCATCTAATTGTAAATATCCTGTACTGCTGTCATCACCAAATTGGGTACGATTGGTCACGTTCCCTTTAACCTGAACATTCTTAGCACCATTTATAAAAAATCCTCTTTGCAAATTGAGATTTCCAAGAATATTCATCGGTGTTGCAGCCCCCCCATTTTGAATCTTGACGAACCTCGAGTTAAAATCTTTATTGACTTCAACGTTATAGAATGGAAATGCAGCAGAACCTCCGAATGTTAATGATGAGTTCGAACCACCAACAAAATGGGTTGTATTGCCATTGTGCACGTATGTACAACCATCCCCTATTTGAAGATCGCCGTATAAATAAAGATCTGCAGGAGCGGCATTGGTGCCCATCTCGAGACTTGGATTATTAGCCCCTATAATGCTAAGGTTGTTACGGACTGTTAAATCCTGCTGGAGATCCATGGTCGATGCTTCAAGTGATGCACCTGAAGTTCCACCCACAACTTTAAAAGCCTTATTTGCTCCTGTATAAGAACAAGTCAAGGTTAAATTCCAAAAGGCTACCCGACTCGAAATTTTGTGATAGTCTTCTGTACCTGAAACATCAAGGAACACAGTTCCTCCACTCACGCTAGTATTTTGGGGATCAGAATTAATAAACACTAACCCTTTACTCGTAGGCCCGGTAATATGAAGTTCACCACCGGTCATTCGAAACAAATTACCCGGATAGGTTAAACTGAAAGTATAATACTCAGGAAATGCACCATCCGGAGAAGTACCAATTCCGGTCTTCCTCCCATTCACGTTCACTCTACCCCCGTTGATTATAATTCCACCCTCATTTCCAAGACCTTGATTTGATGTTCTTAACTGCATCGCGTTGAGTACCCCACCATCAACTTGAGTAATTCCATTATCGCGGGTGGTGATTCCGCTTCGGCAATTAGCATTCAGGGTACCGGCAGTAACTTTAATAATACCGTAATTTACGATTGCCTGAGAATGTAGGGCATCGCTCCCAACAGGGTAACCCTTGGTGGCAACACCTCCATTAATCCAGAGTTGTGCAGTACGATTTATATTGTAGTTTGAAGAATTAGCCTCATTGACAGACAAAGGGATAAAAATATGTTCTTTAATTTCGGCGGTACCGTTAACTATTACAAAAGAATTTTGGTTAGTATTTGCGTTTATATAGTCTGACAAACCATTGCCTGTATTACATTTACCGAGAAGTTTAAACTTGTTATCTGCATTACTTGTAACGGAAAGTATATACGTTATATCAACCCCCTTATCAATTACAATCCGGGAAAAATAACTCAGTCCATTCGCTCGCAGTTCCTGATTATTTGAATCACTTGTAAAAAAGGCTTCAATTACATCCTGAGGATCTTCAGTTTCATAACTTGGTGAAGTAAGATTCGTAAAGTAAATCTGTCCGCCATTATTAATCAAATCCTTTTTAAAATTCCATTTATGTTTCTTTTTAAGAGTGGATGCGCTAACCTTAATGCGTCCTGAAATTTCGACCAAGACTCTCTCGTTACTGGTAAGAGTCCGAACAGTATTTGCATTATTATTTACAATAAAAGTTCCTTCATTAATCTCAAAAAGACCATTGGTAACCAAGTCGGCAGCCAAGGTCATAGTCGCCGTTGAACTTGAAAGGTTAAGCTTGAGTTTATTGACAGTCAAGTCGGTGTTTTGAGTAAAGCCACCACTTCCGTAAAATTCTGTTGTGCCCCCATTTACAGGATCTGCAAAGGCGGTGGAATTACCGATTGGGAAATTGCCTGTCGTTCCGTTTCCGGCACAACGGATAAGTCCTGAACCCGCTATTGTTGAGAAAGAAGGTGTGGCAGCAGAGGCGACATCAAGTGTCCCATAAACTTTAAGACTCGCCATATTCGAAACCGTAATATTTACAGTTACTGTTCGACCGGAACCGATGAAAATCTTGTCTCCATCGGAAGGAGTCAATCCGCCCGGGTTAACATAAGAAGGTGCAGCACTCCCGTCAAGAGTCCAGATAAGTGGATTATCCCAATTTCCGGTTTGATAAGCATACCATGTGCGAATGGGGGATCCATCCAGGGAGCTCGACAGATCAGTTGTACCGATCGTATAATACCGGTTGGGGGTAATTATCTTACCTTGCTTAATCCTAAAAACTACTTCATCATCGATAATAGATTTTTCAGCGATATCGTTTTCATTAAAAATAGAAAAGTTCCCGGTATTCGGATCTGTTCTGTATAGAAGAACGAAATTATCCGCATTTTGCGGAATGTCTCCACCAATCCCTTCACCAAAATCAAATCCTACTTTGAATTCCTGACTGGTACCATAGGTACTGGTAATTTCCCATACCCTACTCCATCGGCTAAGAACACTCGGTATCGCAACTAAATCGGTATTAACAATGGTATTTGAAACATCATTTGCTAGGCCGGCACAAAGATATTTCATGTTTCCGTTCCAATCCGGATTATCAACCCGAAGAACAAGCCCTCTGGAGCGGGCTTCATTCTGACTTCCACCAGAAAAATTAGTTAAATCTTTTCCTATGCCAATGGGTTCATAATATTTTCCTCCGGATCCACTGGCAAAATCGTGAAATTTATCCCAACCTCCACCAGTATTGAATGGGTTTCCATATTTCGTCCAAAGATATGTCCGCATCAATCGCGTTTGACCTTTTTTCAGGAAGCCTTCAAATATGATGATTTCAGCTATTTGTCCATGAAAAGCATTAGGAGATAAATAGCCACCGTTAACACTATTCTGGATATCTCCGATTACGGCTGTACCGGGGCTCGAAATGGTTATACCATTCGCAAAGCTGTTAGAATTTGTAATCAGTTCATTTTGAGCATTTCGGTTATATTCCCATATATCTTTAGAAGAATTATCCCATAAAATTCCACCATAATTCCAAGTATCGTTGCTCAGATCACCAATTGTAGTTCGCGCCTGATCATACGTAGTCTGCATTTGCTGATGAATACCATTATCGTTGTAAATCAGAACCTCATGAGGATCTGTTGGAGTAGCATAACTAAAAAGTCCGTAATTGTCGTCATTTGTCTTCACGACAAAGTAGATTGAGTAACCATTTCCGGGGAGATTAAAACTCGAGCAAACTAACCGATCGTCGGTACCATCAAAGGATAAACAAGGAGTGTTAAATGGGCCGCCAGTTGGCTGAAATGTAGGTCTGTTTGCAACTGCATCCGGGACAAAATCATGATTATTACCGCTTTTATCGACCCATTTGGTTACTGCGGTACCAGATGTTTGAACATCACTCCCATCCAACCACAGCAACAATCTCGGTTGATCGCCCGCAGGTGTAGCCGTTCCATCCTTATTTCCAATCCCCATCGGCCCATATTGAGCAAAAGCAACCGAAGGAAGCAGAAATAAAAAAAGAGCACCTAAAATAAGCCACCCCTGTTTTTGCATAAAAGCGATTTTTCTAATGAAACAACCGACAAACTTACAAATTTAATCGATCAATTGCAATTTATTGACTAAGTATTAACTAGTTATACTTTAAACGCATGATTTACGAAAAGGTTGTCTGATCAGATGTTAACAGCCCGAAAGCAGTTCAACAGAAGTGCAACCCGTGTCATCGGCCCCACACCACCGGGAACCGGCGTAATAGCAGAAGCTATTTCAGATACTTCTTTGTAACATACATCACCTGAGAGTTTAAAACCGGACTTCAGCGTTGGATCAGAAACCCGTGTGGTTCCTACATCAATAACTACTGCTCCTGGCTTTACCATATCGGGCGTTACAAATCCGGGTTTGCCCAATGCAGAAATTAAGATGTCCGCTTGTTTTGTAATTGATGAGAGATTTTTGGTACGGCTGTGGCAAAGTGTAACAGTCGCATTACCGTAAGGCGCTTTTCGCGAAAGCAGGATACTTAGTGGTGAACCTACAATTTTGCTTCGTCCGATAACGACACAATGCTTACCCTCAATTTCGATTTGGTTTAGCTTGAGAAGCTCGATTACCCCCATAGGAGTGGCGGGCAAGAAACACGGAATACCAAGAGTCATTCGGCCTATATTTTCCGGGTGAAAACCATCGACATCCTTATCTGGATCAATTGCCATAATGACTTTCTGAGGGTCAATATGTTTGGGCAATGGTAATTGTACTATAAAGCCATCAATATCGGGATCGGAGTTGAGTTGATAAACTGTGTCAAGCAGTTCCTCCTCGCTAATGGTCTGGGGTCTGCGAATCAAAGTAGATTCAAAACCAACTTCCTGGCAATCTTTGACTTTGTAACTGACATAGGTCTCGCTCGCTGGGTCATTTCCAACCAAAACTGCAGCAAGATGGGGTACTTTGAGTCCTTTCTGTTTTCGCTCTGCAACTTTGGCTGCAAGTTCTTTGCGGATCGTGGCAGCTGTCGCCTTTCCATCGAGAATAAGGGTTTCGGTCATTGGTTCGTTCATCACATTTTATTTGAGCCGTTTCTTGCAACGGCTTTACATCACATTTTTGGCATTCCTTTCATGCCTCCCATTTGCTTCATCAGGTTGGCCATGTTTTTCTTATTCGACATCATCTGCATCATCTTCCGGGTTTCCTCAAATTGCTTTACCAACTTGTTGACATCCTGAAGAGTGGAGCCGCTTCCTTTTGCAATTCTATTGCGGCGGTTTCCATTGAGAATTTTGTGGTCATTTCGCTCTTGTGGCGTCATTGAATGTATAATGGCTTCAATGCCTTTAAATGCGTCGTCGTCGATATCCATATCCTTCACCGCCTTGCCCATACCGGGAATCATTCCGATGAGGTCTTTCATATTTCCCATTTTCTTGATTTGCTGAATCTGATCCAGAAAATCATCGAAATTGAACTCATTCCGGGCAATCTTTTTGTGTAGCTTTCGGGCCTTTTCTTCGTCGTAATTCTCTTGGGCACGCTCTACAAGTGAGATCACATCTCCCATTCCGAGAATCCGATCGGCCATCCTTTTTGGATAGAAAAGATCGATGGCTTCCATTTTCTCGCCTGTACCGATAAATTTGATAGGCTTATTTACTACAGATTTTATGGAAATGGCAGCACCACCACGGGTATCTCCGTCGAGTTTGGTAAGGACTACTCCGTCAAAATCGAGACGTTCGTTGAAAGCTTTTGCAGTATTCACCGCATCCTGACCAGTCATGGCATCGACCACGAAGAGCGTTTCCGATGGATTGATAGCTTTTTTAACAGCCGATATTTCAGCCATCATTAGCTCATCGATAGCAAGACGACCGGCAGTATCAACAATTACTACATTAAATCCATTGTTGCGTGCGTGCTGGATTGCGGCCTGAGAAATCTTAACCGGATCCTTCTCTTCGCGTTGCGAAAAAACCTCAACTCCTATTTGATCTCCTACCACGTGGAGCTGATCGATAGCCGCAGGGCGATAAATATCACAAGCAACCAAAAGAGGTTTTTTCCCCTTCTTGGTTTTTAAGTAGTTAGCCAGTTTTCCGGAAAAGGTGGTTTTACCCGAACCCTGCAGTCCCGACATAAGAATTACGGCCGGATTGCCTTTAAGATTAATCTCCTCCTGCTCACCACCCATTAATTCGGCAAGTGATTCCTGAACGATTTTTACGAGAAGTTGTCCCGGTTTTACAGCGGTAAGAACCTGTTGACCCAAAGCTTTTTCTTTTACCGCATTGGTAAATTCTTTGGCTGTTTTGAAGTTTACATCGGCATCCAGAAGGGCGCGTCTTACTTCTTTGAGCGTTTCAGCAACGTTTACTTCGGTTATTTGTCCTTGTCCTTTAAGGATTTTAAAGGCTCTGTCAAATTTGTCGGTGAGATTATCGAACATATTGGCAATCATTTTAGGGCTGCAAAGGTAAAAAATTTTCGCGGAGCCACGTGATGAAACCACTCGATTCATCGCGTGGTCGATCCGCGATGAATCGGGGAGCTACATCCGTTCGGGAACCCTTATTCCCAAAAGTTCAATTCCGCTTTTTATAATATTTCCTGTGGCTGCCGCCAATCCTACACGATACGTTTTGAGCTCTTCAGTTTCAGCTTGAAGAATGGAGAGGTTTTGGTAAAAAGAACCGAAACTCTTGGCGACATCATAAATATAATTGGCGAGAATAGCGGGATTGTATTCCAATGCGGCAGACTCAATTACGGAAGGGTATTGGTAGATTTTTTGCTGAAGCAAACGTTCGAGTGCTGAAATATCCACCAGAGGATCAAAACTTTTGGGTGTATCCCCATAATTCCTTAAAACAGATTGGATGCGGGCGTAGCTGTATTGAATAAACGGTCCGGTATGACCATTAAAATCAATACTTTCCTGCGGATTGAAAAGCATATTCTTCTTTGGATCGACTCTTAACAGAAAGTACTTTAATGCCGCCAGGCCAATTTCTTCGTGAAGTGTGCGCTTTTCAGATTCTTCCAATCCATCGAGTTTTCCTAATTCCTCAGTCAGATCTTTGGCATTCTGAACCATGTCTTCCATTATTTCGTCGGCATCCACAACCGTTCCCTCGCGCGATTTC
>CAJDXA010000169.1_pt1 | contig 10824 bp, 6 predicted proteins | sample 7391711 | NCBI WGS metagenome assembly CAJDXA01 (sample SAMEA7055748, study PRJEB34461) | soil metagenome | biome: terrestrial ecosystem; feature: Peninsula; material: soil | place: Antarctica | collected 2016
ACCCTGCGGCTAGCAAGTCCAACACCATCAATAAGCTCTCCCCGCTCCGTCGACCTCTTGGGAGTGCGTATGTATGGGTATCCACCCTGCGGCTCTCGAAGACCACCACAGTTCCATAAAAAAAAAGACCTCAAAGGAGAGAAATACCTTTCAGGTCGCAACCAAACCCAACATCCTTCCACCCGTTGCGCTGGGTATTCACCCTAAGGAAGACGAACCATCCTCTCAGCCAACCGACAACCGACAACCGACAACCGATTCCCCCGCAATAGTCAGTATCCGCATTTCCGTCATTCGCAATTCGTAATTCGTAATTAAATCCCCACCCTTCGTAATCAATAATTCGCAATTCGTAATTAGAATTTCGCAATTCGTAATTAAAATTTCGCAATTCGTAATTCAAAACTATTTGCATTTACAACAATTAAGATTTAATTTGCAACCAAATTTATCTGGCCAGGCTAATCATCCAAATAGCAATCCATGTATAAATCAGAGACGAATATTGCATAAGACCAAAAATCATTATTTAACCACTTACTAATTAACCACCAATATTAATTTGGAATGAATTAATCCTCTTCCGGTACAGAACCATTCCAAATTAATATTGACAAACCAATCACCAGTTTTGAATAAAAATAAAATAGCCCTTTTCGGTAGTTTAGACCGTTTAATTCTCAGACTACTCACAATCACACTCGTCCTTGGATTTGGCATTTCGAATATCCATGCACAAGTCGAGAACCATCCTAATTTTTACAATCAGGTAGATGGAGCCCTTACAAATGTTGTAACAGTAGCTCCCGGCGATACCATCAATTTTTTAGTTGGCATCAACTCTGAAGGTGCAGTAAGCAGTGTCGCTGTAGCAATGAATTTCGACCCCAATGTGATCCAAATTCAAAATGCAGCCATAATAGATGAGTCTGATCCCGCTTTTAATTTCCAGAGTAATGATCAAGCAGACAACCTGGCTGGCAACTTTACTTTCGTTAAGTTCGCTCTTGGGACTAATTTTACCGGGTCAGCAGGTTTCATGTCAGTAAACCTCATCATCTCCGATCAAATTACAGAAAGCACAACCACTTCTATTAATCATATTTTGGATGCCTCAGCAGAACTACCTTCCCGCATCACCATTTCTGGAAACATCCCTTTAGCAGATCACGATGCACCATCGCTACTGATAAATATTCAAGTAGGACCACCCGACTGTGAGCTGCTTGGAAACAATATTGGTGCCGCTTGCGAAGATGGAAATCCTCTAACCTTTAACGACATTGTTACAGAAAACTGTGAATGTATTGGTACTCCGGGACCTGCCCCTTGCTATCCACCACAGTTAACCCTGGCTATACAAGATGCTGACTCTAGCTCTATTACCTGTCTACTTCCGGGTGAAGAGTACTATATACTGGCTACACTATCAGGCGGAGAAGGCAACGATACTTATACCCTGATTTCTACAAATCAGGAGGGGTTCGACGAGATTGCAGATGCAAACAGCTCTGTTGTATTAGGTCCATTCATCCAAGGCATTGGCAATGGCGTAATAATTAGTGCAACCGGAAACCAAAACCCTGATTGTGTTGTTGAAAAACTTATCTGGATTCCGGCTATTTGCATCCCGGCTAACAACAACTGTACAACTCCCATCCCATTGGTTTGTGGAGAACCTATGATAGGAACAACAGTCGGCGCCACTGCCAGCAATCTCAACCCACCCTACTGTGCCCCAACCGGCCCGAGTAAAGATGTATTCTACACCCTCACCGTTACTGCCGGTCAGGAATATACAATATCTGTTGTGGGGCCGACCTACGATGCCATCCTTTTAATATATAGAGGGGCATCATGCACCAACCCATTACTCATCGTCTGTAAAGACGAGGGTGTTGAAGGCGAACCGGAGTCCAGAACTTTTGTCGCCAACCTGAACGAAACCCTCAAAATCAGAACCTATGATCGAAACGGATCCCAAACCGCTTTTACGATTACAGCTCAGTGCCAACCTTTCGACTGCCCTGTTATTCCAGCCAATATAGGCGATCCTTGTGATGATAATAACCCACTTACAACCTTCGATACCATTACTGCTGACTGCGAATGCGTAGGCACCCCTTATGAATGCATCGACCTCATGGCAAATATTGGTGACACCTGCGATGACGGCAACGAAATGACCATAAACGATCAAATTACCCAGGATTGTACGTGTGCCGGCGTAACTCCTCCTGACGGAATGTTCTGCTGGGCACCGATAGAAGTACCTTCTTTACCCTATACCACCACCGACAATACCGAAAATTATGGAAACAATTATGGAGCCGCTGATCTTGCCCCGTTTGCAAGTACAGCACCTGGTTATCTAAATGGAAACTTCCTAAATGGAAACGACGCTGTATATGCCTACACCCCTGCCGAAGATGGTTTTATAGATATATCTGTAACCAACCACGCCACCTCTACCGGCTTATTTGTCTTTACAGGATGTCCTTTTGACAGTACCCTTGGAGGATCGCATAACTCCTCAAGTACTGCTGTGCTATCAGTCCAGCTCCTACCTGTATTCTCAGGAATCACCTATTATATCATTATCTCAACCAAACTGCCGCGTACAATCACTCCCTATACCCTTACCATTACTCCTATTTTCTATGATTGCCCTACAATCCAGGCCAACTTTGGAGATGCCTGTGATGATGGAGATCCTGATACTATGAACGATGCTCTTGGCCTGGACTGCCTTTGTGCCGGAACGCCTCCTCCCGCAGGAGTATCGTGCGAAGATCCCATCCTAATAACATCAATACCCTTTCTAACCACTGACAGTACCGACCTTTACGGAGATAATTATGGAATGTCTGATTTCCCACCACTCGCCCCGGATGCGATTGGTTCTCCAACATCAAGTTACTTACTTGGCAACGACGTAGTGTATGCATACACACCCGCAATAGATGGAGCTATTGATATTAAAGTTACAAACCAGGGATATCACACCGGACTCTTTGTGTTTAAAGGATGCCCTTTTACAAGCACCCTCGGCGGACGCACTGTGCCTTATCCAAATATTGATTTAATTCTTCAGCAGTTTCCTGTAATAGCCGGAGAAACCTATTATATCGTTATTTCAAGCCTCACCGAAGCCCAAACCACCAATTTTACACTCAGCATTACCGAGTCTGTATATGATTGCCCCGAATTGGAGGCCTACTTTGGTGCCCCCTGCGATGATGGAAATCCCCTTACGGGACACGACGTACTAAATGAAAATTGCGAATGTGTTGGCGAATTCGGATTCACATGCGCAAGTGCTATTCCATTAGAATGTAATGCTGGCCCTATTACCTATTCTTCAGTTAACTCAAACGCTGTAAAACCGCCAAATACATCTTACCCTATTGGTTCAAAGGGTCTTTATTTCTCATTTATAGCAACAGGTACTTATATTACAATTTATACTTCAGCAAGTTTTACACATGCTATAACCATCAGGCATGGAACATGTGAATCATCGTATGAAAGGTCTTACAACAGTGATACCGGACAATCGATTCAAAGAATACCAACTAACATGGTTGGTGATATGTATTACGTATATGTTGCTGAATATCTAAATCTGGGCACAACTACCGGCGATATCACAATTGATTTCCAATGTGCTCCACATCCCGAAAATGACGATTGTGAAAATGCAATCCCACTTACCTGCGGCGATGTAGTGCAAGGCACCACCGTAAATGCTTCTAACAGTGGGGTGGGCCTTCCTGGTTGTATCCCAAATGATGAAAATCAGGATTACAGTTCTCAACAAGATGTGTTCTACTCACTTGATGTAATACAAGGAGTTGATTATACCGTTTCCGTAAATGGAGACGACTATGATGCCATACTCGCAATTTACAACGGCCTTTGCGGTGATCTATCAGAAATTCAATGTTCACCAAATAGTTTCTCTGACGGAATAGCAAACACAATCACCTTTACCGCCCAAGCTAGCGAAACACTGATAATCAGAACCTATGAATACAATTTCTTCGGCGATGACTTCACAATCTCAGTTTCCTGTAATGGCAATGGCCCTGTTTACTGCTCCGAACTAGAAGCCTACGTAGGCGACACCTGCAACGACGGAAACCCAGACACAGACTCCGATTACGTTGACGACGACTGCACCTGCAAAGGATATTCAAGCGTTACCTGCCAGTTCTTTGAGTACTACCTCGCCGATCACGACCCGGTAACCGGAATTTCTGATATTTATTACGTTGACCTAACCGAAGGCATAGCCACAATGCAATACCTCACTACAAGCGACATAGAAGTCCACATCGCCTTCCAAAAAAATGAAAACCTGCTTTACGCAATAAGCAAACACGAAAACTCATACCGTATTTACAATCCTATGGGCGGATTCTGGGGTCCAACCATCCCACTCGGCGGCGATTATGGAGAAATAGTCTTCGCCAGCCAAAACCAAAACGCGATCTACTCACTCAATTTACTCAACAACCTGGTATCAACCTACGACACCTACTCACCCATATCCGGCGGCGACATTGCCTTCACTTCAGACGGAATGCTCTACATGGCAACCCGCAGCGGCAACGGACTCTACCAAGTGTGGCCTGCCGATGTAATGCCAGACGTATTGCTGGGTAGCCTTCCGGCAAAAGTAACAGGCCTCGCCGCAACTTATAGTGATCAGCTATTGATATCCGCACAAGGCATGACCAGCCTCGAGCTATACAATACCGATGGCACAACCGCATCAACCTCTTATTCGCTGCAGCTAAATGGCGCACCATACACCCTCCGCGATGGCGATTTGGCCTCTGCCTGTATTTACAGTTGGGTTATCGACGATTGCTTATTCCCAATTACCTTCTACGTAAACCACGGACCAGATATATCAGGCTCAGACTTATATAAAGTCCAATTTACCGATGGCCAGGCAAACCTCACCTACATACAAACTGTTCCTTTCGAAGCACATATCGGATACAACGCTGAAGAATTTTTACTGTACCTGGTTAACAAAGACGGTAGCATTATTCGCGTGTACGACGTATTAACCAACACTTATATAGGCGACCTGCCAATTCTGGGAGATGTAGATCAGATCACTGCCGTGGAATACAATCCCATCGATGGACTCCTCTACGTAGCCGATGCCAATTCAAACGAAATAGCATCAATCGACCTCAACACGGGAATAGCATCCTACTATGCCAATGCCCCTGTTTACGGTGGCGACATTGCCTTCATTTATGAAACAATGTACCTCGCCAATCGCTCTACAAATAAGCTTTACGAAATAGTGCCTTTCGGCGAAGCGATCTTAATAGGAAGCATCCCCGAAGGAGTAAACGGAATGGCAAACTCAAAAAATTACACTAATTTCATAACCTCAAGCGCCACCGAGCAAGCCTTCATAGAAATCAACCCGGCCGATGGATCAACCATCGCAACCTATACCCCAATGTTCAATGGCAACCCGTTCACAATAGCCAATGGCGACATGTCATACGGCTGCTCCAATGCCATCGAAGACCCAACACCACCGGCAAACCCAATCCAGGGCACCCTCCAAAGCCAGCTCACCGCCTACCCCAACCCAACCACCGGCCAATCTGAAGTAGTATTCCACACCGCCCAAACCAGCACCACCCTCGTAGAAGTCTACGACATGCGCGGCCGCAACATCGCAACCCTCTTCAACCGGGAATCATCGCAAGGCCAGGAATACCGTCTCGATTTTGATGGAAGCTATTTGCCTAATGGAATTTATATCTACCGACTTACTACACTTAATGAAACTGTAATTGAGAAGTTTGTGATAGCGAGGTGATGCTAACCTATCAAGCCTTTCCACTTCACTTCCACGCCCCGCGCCGCCCTTATCCATTCCTCTCGCGAAATGCTTCGTCGGATGCAGGAAGGGAGTGCCAACGCACAGGCTGTAACAGGGAGGAAACGCGCACAAAATCTCCGCCACCCTGTTGAAAAAAAACAATCGAGTGCAAAGCCCACGCACACCCCTTGTGCATTCCTCTCGCGAACTGCTTCGTCGGATGCAGGAATGGGGAGAGCCCGCGCACGATTTATCGTTTCATTAGAAACCTTAAATGATGGTGAATTCCATTAAAATATAAACACGCATGAGTAAAAGTGGAAAAGAAAAACATTTCCGAATAAAACCTAGCGTTACTGACGCTAAAGGACATCATGTTCCAGACGTCAGAAAAAATAACATACCGTACGTGGCTTCGAGAGCCTCAGCCACCGGGACTCGTCTGCATAACGCATCAATAAGCACGGACGCAAAAGTGCGAGGGCCTCGAGCAACCGAGCTTTTTTGCGAGCTCACGAACGACGAAGTCCTCACGAACGGCGAAGCCCTCACGAATACCAAAAAAACAAACACATATGAGTAATACGAAAAAAAATAAACACTCATGAGTAATACCTTTAAAATAAACACTTATGAGTAAAAACGCGGGCCGGCGGTAGGGTGAACTTAGGCGTAAGCCGATCTCACGAATTCCTTTTAAAATAAACACTTATGAGTAACGGAAAAAGTGCAGCTATCGACTAAAAGGCGTTTACGTTTGCACTCTGTGCACCACTTTTAGATCGAGATCGCGCTTTTTCCGGAGCGGGGGGATAGCATTTTTTGGCTCTTGAACTTTTGGTCCTTTTGTTTCAAGACAAAAGGACGTAAGAAACATTTTCTTATGAAACCTGGCGTTACTGACGCCAGCGGTGATGACGATAGCTGTCATCATGTACCATCAGCATGTTCCAGACGCCAGAAAAACCAACCCTCGCGATACTGATGATACTGACGCGTTGGTCAGCATCCTGACTGTAAACGTCAGGATTAATATCAGCATGCTATGCAGACGTGAGCGTTGGAGCAAAGATCAGATGACTGGTAAAATGAATGTTTCGCATGTAAAGGCGCGAGCATCGCGCCTCTACATGCAATCCCTTTTTTAAATGGAAGGTTATGTCATCATTTTTGATCCCCATAAACACACCATTCCCCAATAACCAAATTCAAATTTTAAAAAGAATCTACCTCATAAAACAAACCGTCAAAAATGCCGCCAACTTAGCGCAGCGATCTCACAACCGACGACCAAAGGGAGACCGTATGGTAGGGCGTATAACCACCTTACGTCACACAATTATATTTCTATAAGCATTGCATCCCTACGACCGACGGGAGTCCGTATGGACAGGATGCTTTCTTACGTGCTTTTTGATTAATTCTGGATAGCGATTCATATTTCGGTAAGATCAACCAAAATCCCAAAGACCCTAAGGATCGCTCGCTCATCTCTCAAAATATAGCTCAAAACCAAAACCTTACGGGTCAGCACCTATAACCAACGACGAAGGAAGTCCGTATGGATCTCTCAATTAACCACTAAACAACGCGCCCCAATCCAAAATAACATCCTAGCGTCACCTTTTCCGATTAGTGGGACTATACTCAATTTGGTACATTTCCATCTTCCTCCTTCAACAACTTTTCCAATCCAAATAATTCAGCAACCAAATGATGAACTTTTGTACAGGGGTTTTGAGCTGCAAAATCAGACCTACCTTCAAATTCCCTTTCGAGTTTTGTTGCAAATTTTATAGCCATCTCGAGACTTCCATGCGCTTTTAATAAATCATACATCTCTGAACTATTCTTTTGATACTGATAATCCTCATCTATTTTCGATTTTAAATTTCCTTCTATCAATCCTTGATATATTTCCCGACTGATAGCTGTGTTATAAAAATGAAAATGAAGCAAGTACCAAAGTTCAAATGCTTCATTAGACCATGCACATCCAATTTCCGGCGAACTATTTTTGCATAGACTAATTGCTTCATTAAAATGTTCCGGATCAAAACTGTCCCTGTCAAAAACCACCCATATCTTATCAATAGAAAGACTTGTCTCACTTTCTAATTTTTCTTTCATGCTTTTTGATTGCTCCACTAATGAAAGAGTATTGCGACCCATCCCTTCTATGTCAATTCTACAAGAAGTTAGTACTCCTTTCGGTAAATCGCTCTTTAAAGATTCGAAATAGTTGGGTTCTGTTTTTTCGCCTTCACAAACAATAAGAAAATATTTCCTTTTGGCTCTCGTATTACGTTTCCGTTTATGTTCCGTTCTATCAGCTCTTTTTTGAATGTGATTAGGGATTTTTACTTTCCGAGCCATTCCTTTATAGTATTTGAAACATTACCAACAAAAGGTATAGCACCATATTTTCCTTGAATATAATCCTTTTCAAACTTCCTGTCTTTTCTAACCGTAAGTCCTCCGTCACCTTTATACTCTACGAGTGAGTATAAGTCGGAAGAAAAGTTCTTATCCTTTTCAATGAAATAAATCTGATCTCTTCTAAATTTACCATAAGAAAATAAATTTGTGTCATGGGTTGAGAAGATTAATTGTGCACTTTTTGGATTTTGCTCTCTTGAGTTAAACAATCGCGTAATGGATAATGTGATTAAAGGGTGCAAACTGGCATCCAACTCATCGATCACCAATATTCCACCATCAGTAAGAACATCAAAAATCGGCCCCGAAATATTAAATACTTTATTTGTCCCCGATGATTCCTGACTCCGCATATCAAATTCTACATCCGTAAAAACATTATCAACTGGATTTCTTTTCTTATGCAATGTCTTAACGTCAATAATCTTTTTACCTTCTAAATCAGAGAGTAACTGTTTAACAATTGACTCTGGCATATCTTCCGGAATATCATTCGTATTGAATTCCTTTTTTGTAAGTTCTAAATTGTCAAAACCAAGATCCAAATCATTGTAAAACGACTGAAGCAGATTCTTGCTTTCTTTTTTTTCGAGCATCTCAAACGTTACACCTTTGTATCCCTCGTGACTCAATCCCGAAATGGTAATGAAATTATTAAACCACATCATAATTTGACCGGCGAGTTTACCATTAAACTGGTCTATCACAGCAAGAAACAAAGCATTCGCTCGTGTTTTCTCCTCCAAATCCTTAGCTTCCTTATATTGAGAATTAACATCTATACCATCCTTTTCTCTCACAAATAGATATTTTTCAGCTATTTTTTTCGTCTCCATTAACCATTCTGCCTTTACTTCCGAATTGGTTAATTCAAATCCATAGCGATACTTAACAGTATTAAGTAGAAAAGTAACCTCAAAGAAAGATGGTTCTTTTTCTGAAATGGTATCAAGCAAGAACGGCTGTATATTTAAATCAGAAGTAGAAGATTTTTCAAAAGACTGAAAAACAACTCTGCGCATCGTGGACATTGCTTTAATTAAATTGCTCTTGCCACTTGAATTAGCACCATAAATTACAGCACCTTTTAGAACATTATACCTTTCTGTACGAATTACATTCGTCTCCTCAAAATCAGTAATATTCGTGGCTTTCAAATCCAAACATACTTCGTCTTTAATAGACAGGAAATTCTTAACTCTGAATTCTAATAACATGGTAGTAGATTTTAATGCAAAGATACGTAGAAAACCAGATAATTGAGAAAAAATCTCAATTGAGATGATTATTTGGACTATAATGAAGTTGTTTTGCTGTAAACGCCCCGCCCTTGTGCATTCCTCTCGCGAAATGCTTCGTCGGATGCAGGAAGGGGAGTTTACATCATTCTTTAGTGAGCATTAGAATTTAAAGGAAAGGATTTGAATAGAAAGAAAAAGCGCCTCTAGGGACTATTGTTCCCAAAGACATTTCGAATTCTTAAAAGAAAAACCCTCTTGCAGCTTGCAGCTTAAGGCTTAAAGCTAAACTAGCCACAAAACCAGAACCGTGAAGCCTCGATCTAGAGACTAGCGACTACCACAACCCTCTTAACAACCTCCTCACCCAAAAACCCATACCTCAAAAAATAAACCCCTTCAGATAAATCCCTCAAATCAACCTCATGCAAAGCATACCCCTTATCAGAATCCCAAAAAACAGATTTCAACTCTCCGCTGTGCTGGGTATCCACCCTGTACCAACTACGCTGATCAATCGCACGGCACCAATCCAACATGCAGCGACGCAAGCATTGCGTCGCTACATGCAATCCGTTTTTTAAAGATGAAGGTTATGTCATCATTTTTGAACCTCACAAACACCACATAAACATGAAATTTAAATCCGGTTTTTAATTAAGGCAGCACCAGAATACAAACCGTCAAAAATGCCGCCATAACCACGTTACGTCACGCAATTATATTACTACAAACATGGCACTCCTTACAGGGTGCTTTACTCCGTGCATATTGATTAATTGTGGATAGCGATTTATATTTCGGTAAAATCAATCCATATTCAATACCGTTTCAGTTGGGAGCTATGATCTGGACTATTTCAGAAAGATCAAAAGCAAGTAAAACAGATCTCTCAATTACCCACTAAACGAAGCGCCCCAATCCAAAATGACGCCTTAGCGTCATACCCGACCTTCAGCAAGACATAGACGGTGGCCGCCCTAATTAGAGAAATTAACAACCTACCAGGAATAAAATCAACCGGGCTATTAAAGTCAGATTAGAATGCCCTGGAGTTGGGCGGACATCCGCGGTTTTGCACTTTAATATATCTAATCCCTTCCGGAAACTGACTGTGCAAAAATGTCCTTTTGAAGGTCTTGAATTTTTGGTCCTTTTGTTTCAAGACAAAAGGACGGAGAGAAAACATTTTGAAATAACTTGTTTCGCATGTAAAGGCGCGAGCATCGCGCCTCTACATGCATTCCTTTTTTTAGATGAAGGTTATGTCATCATTTTTGATCCCCA
>CAJDXA010000166.1_pt1 | contig 10786 bp, 5 predicted proteins | sample 7391711 | NCBI WGS metagenome assembly CAJDXA01 (sample SAMEA7055748, study PRJEB34461) | soil metagenome | biome: terrestrial ecosystem; feature: Peninsula; material: soil | place: Antarctica | collected 2016
ACAGAATTGAAGCCCATGTTTGCCACATATCCTTTACCTGGCGTTCAACCCATTATCCTCGATAAAGATGGTAATGAGATCACTGAACCCAATGTCGAAGGTCTGTTGTGCATGAAATTCCCCTGGCCGTCCATATTGAGGACCTTGTATGGCGATCACGAGCGGATGTACACCACTTATTTTTCTGCTTTCAAGGGATATTATTTCTCAGGAGATGCTGCAAGACGGGATGCCCAGGGTCGCTACAGGATCATTGGTCGTGTGGATGATGTCATCAATGTGTCCGGACACCGCATGGGAACAGCCGAGCTCGAAGATGCAATCAATGAACACGATTGGGTGATTGAATCCGCAGTAGTTGGATTCCCACATGAAATCAAGGGACAGGGGATCTATGCCTACATTATCACTGATCGGAAAATAGAAAGCCAACAAGCATTCAAAGATGAAATCAATGAAACGATTCGAAAAGAAATTGGTCCCATAGCAAGACCGGATATTATCCAGGTGGTTAGCGGATTGCCAAAAACAAGAAGCGGTAAAATCATGCGAAGGATATTGCGGAAGATTGCGGAAGGTGACATTTCTACGCTGGGTGATACATCTACCCTTCTCAATCCTGATATCTTAGAGGAAATCATAGAACAGGCTACTACAGTGAGTGATAAGCAAAAGCGAGCATTCCTGAAGGATTGACGGCTGTTTTTACTGATTTGATTTAAAATTATAAAGAAAGCCTCCAGGATTTTTAATATTCCTGGAGGCTTTCTTATTTCTGCATAAATCATATTTCATTCATTTGCAGATAGTGGACTAAAAGCTAAGTTCGTATATCTAAAAAAAAGTCCTAAAAGGACGATGGATTCATCCAGACCATGACAAAAGCAGGAGTGGTTGTTCACTTGGAGGGAGTGCTTCCAGGGAACATCATATTTAGAATATTTTTTCAACCTAGTGAATGCGGAGCGAAGTTCGTAATACCATAAAAATTCCAAATCTGACAGCACCTTAGCGATAACACAAGTAAGATTCCAGGTGAAGGGCACCTCGAAGGTGCCATCCACCACAGGAGCGACGATAGTGGTTGGTCCCCAACTTTATTGGGGAAGCGAGAGCCTAAAGAGCGGCTGGATGCCCATCATCTTACCTCCGAGCCTTCAGAATTAGTGTCAGGTATTTGGTTCCCTATGCACTAGTGGTACAATTTTCAATCTATACCCTGGTGCATATTTTAGTTAATACCAACAGCTTGAAATAGTAGTTTTGAATAGTAAAACGAACTTCATTCCTCATGTACGAAGCCTTATGAAATACCAAACTTTTTTGAATTGGCCCTCTTTTGAATTACCACGGGCTTCAGCCCATGGTAATAAAGATCCGACATAAACCGGCTTTAGCCGGAAAATCTACTAACTCAAAAACTCGTCGAGTTCTTTCTGAAAGGTTGTCCTTTTATGGTGCTTTCTCTGCTGCTTAAAATAATCCTTTAACCTCGATGCAAAATTCAACCAGGATAAGAAGTATATTCTTTGTTTAAGGCTAAAGCCTTATTTCCGAATAATTCCAAAACCCACGCCTTAAAAGACGTGGCAACTCAAAAATGCCTTTCATCTACTATTTCGTATTCCATTCCAGCCTAAAAGAAACTGTATTAAAACATAGATATTTGTCTGGCATCTAAAACATCCTCATGCTTTCCCATGCCAGTGTTCGTGGGGATTTTGCCCCGTACAGAGAGAAAGTGATTTCTAACAAATGGGCTTTAGCCCTATAAAATATTGTCTTTCTCGCCCCGCCATGAATGGCGGGGCAAAATCCTTCTGCTGAAACTCCCAATCACTGCTAAAGAATTATTAGCATCAATGCGTGGCATAGAATAAAAATATCGTTTTCACACAACCTGTAAAGACCGCGGGTTCGATAGATCGAACTACAATTCTGCTCAAGACTATAGCAATTAGTCAGGAATAAATGGTCTAAAACTGCTGCGCTGGTTCTGCTCCTCCTTGCTGACCACCACTGTCACCTCCTTTCAAGTCATCATTTTTGATAACACTTTGGCGATTCTGTGGTTTGAAGTCCAGATTACCGAAGCGGTAGCTAAAGTTGACACCAAATGATTGAAAAGGGATCGAAAAATTGGACACTTGTGTAAAATTGGCGCCTATAAGCTCGGATCGGAAAGACTTACTCTTATTAAATGGATCCGTCACCGTCAGGCCAATCGTTCCCCGGTCGCCAAAAATTTCTTTCTGAACCCCAAAATTCATCATGGAGAAAGCAGGTAAGCTTCCTTGTATGGACCAGCGTTGTGAATTCCCAAACATAAATCCTTCGGCCTTCCAACCTTTCCCAAAGTTATAGGTGGCGCTCACAAACATCCTCGTAATCCAATTACTATAAGCATCCTCCACATTAAATTCTTCTCCTGCTTCAACTACGTGATATTGGTTAATATCGAGATTACCCCGTAAGGTTAAATTATTTTTGATCGTAAAAGATGTGAAAATGTTAGCGCCATACACATCCGTCTTACCGACATTCTCGAAAGTGTTTATGGATACTCCTTCATCATTTATACGTAAATAACTGGAAATAATATCCCGTGTACGTTTATAATAGGTACTCAGATTGATAACGGTCCCTTTGATAAACGTAGAATACCCCAATTCATACTGACTGGTCAGCTCCGGCGATAACGAGGGATTTCCTTCTGTAATAATCTTTCGGTCTTCCTGGTCGCGGTAAGGATTGATATAAAATAAGCTGGGGCGCTGTATCCGCTCGGTGTAAGAAGCTTTAATGGTATTGTATTTAATTTTCTTGGAAAGAATGACAGTGGGTAAGAAATTACCATAGTTCTGATCAAAAGCCCCTGAACCATCGATAAACTTTCCATCTAGAGAAGTGCCTTCATATCGCGCACCCGCAACGGCTGACCAGGTTTTCCAAAAATTGAGATTTACTGATGCATAACCAGAATAGACATTTTGTCCATAGAGGAATTCATCCGTACGTTTGGGATCGACTATATACTTATTCTCATCGGTATTGAAAATCCGAAAATCGTATTCACTGTCGATATTACGGATTACTCCCTTGATTCCTGTTTCCAATTTCACAGCTTCACTGAACGGTTTTGTATAATCGACCTGGAAGGTTGATTCAAAGTTATTACCGTCGTTTCTGTTTTTTTCCTTGTAGTTGAGCGCTACGTCCTCACCGAGTCTTTCAATGAGTTTATCATCCTTGCTGATATCGCCATTAAGCTGAAAAGCAAAAACCACTTCATGTCCTTCTGTGTCAAATTTCCTGGTATAATCGGATGTCCAATCGAACCCCGAACGCAAATTATTCCCGTCATTGATTCTCTTGTAAATCTCAGTCATCTCCTTAGCTGGATCGACAAACATGGATTGAATTTCCCCATCTCTGTCAGACCGAAATCCACGAAAAGATATGGTAGAATTGATGGCATTAAAAGCATTAAAGTCATAGAAAGCACCCAATTTTCCACGAAATCCTATCCGTGATGCTTTAGTATATCCATCTTGTTGAAGGATACGGGTTCCCAAAGGTGTCTCATCCTTTCGCAGGAATGAATTTTCACCTTTCTGCGGCCAACTGAAAAATGCTCCACCGCCTCCATTAATTCCAAATCGTTGTTTTACGCCGGAGATATTGAAGGCTGCCCGGTTCTGCCTGGTTCCTATAGAAGAATTTGCATTCCCACTGACTCCCTGGACTTTACTCTCCTTGGTGATAATATTAATGATTCCACCGGATCCCTCCCCGTCATATTTGGCACTGGGTGTAGTGATCACTTCCACTTTAGATATTTCATCTGCCGGAATCATCTTGAGTGCATCTGCTATGGAACCGGAGAAAACCCCGGAAGGCTTCCCATTGATCAGAATTTTCAGATTCGCCGAACCTCGAAGAGAAACATTCCCGTCCATATCCACATTGAGCATGGGCACCTTACGCAATACGTCGGCTGCATCACCTCCTTTGACCGACACATCGTTTTCCGCATTATAAACCAGTCGGTCTACTTTGTTTTCTATCAGAGACTTTTGGCCTTCTACTTTAATGGTTTCCAGCAACACCTGATCTGTCTGAAGCTGTATAACACCCAGATCTTGATCCGGCGACCTTAGTGTCAATTCAATTTTTGAAATTAGCTTTGTACTATAACCTATAAAGGAGATATTGACATCGTATGCTCCTGGTTTGAGATTGGGGATCGTAAAACTTCCGTCATCATTGGAAATTGTTCCATCAATGTCTTTGTCAGTTCCGTTTCTCCGAAGGGCTATAGTAGCAAATTCCACAGGACTTTGGCTCAAGCTATCGATCACCTTTCCGGTAATTTTTCCAACAATATTAGTGCCACCTGACTTTCCAGCTGAAGCAGGATTTTGTGCGAAGGCCACCATAGTCAATAACAAAAATAACAGAGCAAGGTATGCTGATTTCATAATAATTTCGAGTTTTATAGACTAACCTACTAATTCAGAGACAAAGGTAAAAAAGCGCTTCCTTCTTACAGGATATATTAGACCAACGACATTTTTTATATGATAAGATGCAAAGAGAACAAAATGGTTTAAGGTTTGTTTATCAAAATGTTGCTCAAGACAGGATTTAATCCAGAAGGAAAGATTTGCTTTCCACCACTCCACATTAAACTAGTTTATAACCCAGGAAGACCATCAAAACACCAACGATCAGACTGGAAAACGCATAGACCGCAAAGCGGATATAAGCTCCATCCTGCAGCAACATTAGATTCTCATACGAAAAGGACGAAAAAGTGGTAAATCCTCCGCAAAAACCAGTTACAAATAATAGTTTGTGGAATTCTCCCACTTGGTTCTCTTTGAGAAGCAAGCCATATACAACACCTATCAGCAAAGAGCCCAGCATATTTACTAACCAGGTACTGAGCGGCAAAGGCGCAGGATATAATCTGTAAATCCAGATACCGGCCAGATATCGGAAAACCGAACCTATACCACCACCAAGGAAAACGAGTAAAACATTTATCGTCATTAGAGTGCAATCGAAGTAAAAACACGCAAATTACAAAGAAATTGGTTAATGGGTTATTCGTTATTGGGTTAATGAGTTATTGAGTTACTGGGTTATTGAGTTATTGAGTTATTGAGTTACTGGGTTATTGGGTTATTGGGTTATTGGTTATTGTGAGGTACGAAAAAGCCGTCTAGCTCATATTCTCAATAAGGATAACTTTCTGGAGTGGACTCCTTTATTACCTCCTTATTCTCGAAAGTATTATATAAGTAAACCCTCACGATATAAACAAATAAACAGGCTCTTCGATTTACAGGAGTCCTCGTTTTCACTTTTTTGGTGAAAAATTATTTTGCAACATATAAGAGGTATATTTCCTCATGGAATCTGTTTAGTCTTACAAAAGATGCCAGAAGCTTTGCGTTGCCAGGAGTTTTGAGTTGCTGAGGGTTTTGAGCTACCGGGGTTTTGAAATACCGTGGGTTTTGAGCTACCACGGGTTCTGAGTTGCCACGGGTTTTGAGTTGCCACGGGCTTCAGAGACTGTGTGATAACGGAAATATTTGTCTAATATCCAAAAATATCCTCATGTTTTTCTATGCCAGTGTTCGTTGGGATTTTGCGCCGGGTTTCAACCCGGGGTGGGAATGTTTACTATAAAAATGGGCTTTAGCCCTTAATAAATTGAAAGTTAAGGGCTAAAGCCCAATAAAATATTGCCTTTCTGACCCCGCCATGAATGGCGGGGCAAAATCCTTCTGCTGAAACTCCTGAATTACTACTAAAGAATTGCTAGCATAAATGTGGGGGAGAGAATAAAAATACCATTTTCACACACCCTGTTCAGCCCGTGGATAAAAAGTTATTCCCCAGCTGGCTTTAGCCGGAAAATCTCTACAACCGTATATGATCATCAACTATTGTATTCCCCTTAATTCATACATCTTGTAATGGATCCCTATTCCTTTTGGCCCAAACCATTAGCACCCAAACTTCATAAATACCATAGTTTGCTCTATAATTTTTGGCTAAAGCCAAATATATGGAAAAATTCCTATCCACGCCTTGAAAGGCGTGGCAACTCAGGGTTTCTATTTATTAAGTTAAGTAGGACAATTCACAGCTTTATATCAGCCGCACTACTCAATCAGAAACTCAGACTTGCGAATTTGAGGACCAACCAACTGTTGTCGGTAGAAAATTTAATATTATTGTTTAGGCTGCAAATGTCTGGTAATGATAAAATACAGTTTAAAACCACAGCTTCTATTTAATAATTCATCATTAACAATTAAAAATTGAGTCTGCTCCGAAAAGGCTAAGACCATCGATTTTCAACTTTCTCACCCCCAACCTCTAAAGGGGAGATCGTCGAAAATCAATGATCTATTAAAAGTATCCTTCCAGATTCTGGTCCGTACCGCGTAACGCGGCACGAGTTATGGAGAGAGGATTTAGGCCTGCTTGCTGTGCGGACGGCAAAGGCAGGGGCAGAAGACTTTCTGGAGCTATCGGCTGCCGATCACAAAGCCATAAGGGCGCAGCTCCTTCACATTGTCAAAAACCACTTTTACAATACCCAATATGGGTACAAATACAACCATGCCGGCAATGCCCCAGATAAATCCTCCCAGCAATAAAGCAGATATGGTGGCCAATGGGCTTAAATCCACTTTCGCACCTGCGATATTGGGGGTAAGAATGTAGCTTTCCACGTGCTGGATAATGATAAAGTACAAGCCCGTCATAAAGGCTGCCGTTGTGGTATCACTGGTCATTAATGCATAGAATACCGGAATTACACTCCCCAACACAGATCCTACATATGGGATCAGATTCAATAATCCAGCAGTCAAACCGAAAAACAGCGCATGTTTGACCCCGATAATCGAAAGAACGATCGTATTGACAATGGATAAAATTAGGACGACTATAAAAATACCGGCTATATAAGAGCTGGCCACTTTGGTTGTTTTTTCAACGATATGTGAAGCTCCCATCACACTCTCCTTGCTTTGGTTGCGCACCAATTGAATCACAAAACTTTTTAACCGGTCCCGATATAATAACAAAAGGACCGTATAAGTGATGACAATCATAAAATTCACAAGATAGATCCCTAACGAACGCAACACGAGGGTAGCTAGATTAGTAATTTGGCCTGAAGCAAGACTTAATTGACTTTTGACGTAGTTCTCTTGCTGCTCCTTGGAAAGTTCAAAAGTATCCGATATATAAACATATATTTTTTCGAGAATGGCCGGGAATTTATCATCCATTGATCCGAAGTCCTGACCGAGCAAAACAAGTTGATTGATGAGTACTGAGAACACAGCAATGATCACGCTCACTGTCAATAGAACACTTACTAAGGCAGCAATAATTCGGGGGAATCTCCACTTTTCCAATCTGCTCGTTAGTGGAACTAACAACATAGCAAGCAGACTGCCTAACACAATCGGTACAAGGAAGGTCCGCCCCCAATACATAATTGCAAAAAGCAACAGCAAAAACAGTAAAAACTGATTGGTATTGAAGAGTACTGATGATCGTTGGTTATTATGCATTGTGTTCCATTTTCAAAGCAAAACATGCAAAATACAAATAAAATGGAGATTGCTAATTGGTTATTGAGTTATTGATTATTGATTATTGGTTATTGGTTATTGGTTATTGGTTATTGGTTATTGCGAGTCATCCCGCGGATTGGAAAAATCAATAGAAGTCAATCTTTTCAACGAACCAATTTCCCGAATAAATGAATGACTCACCAGCTAAACAAAAGATCGTGAAACGAGAATATGTAAATTGAAAATTAAACCATTTGAGTAACCACCGATCAAAGACCATCGATTATTGTAACCGATCTACCGATCACAGACCACCTTCTAACGTCCACCGACTACCGACTATTAAATGTGCCCGGAGCGGGAATTGAACCCGCACGACCGCAATGGTCACAGGATTTTAAGTCCTGCGTGTCTACCTATTCCACCACCCGGGCTAAGTATATATAATTAATATCCCGGTGTGCTGCTATTGAAAAGAACTTTGTTAATATCACACCGTATGTTCCTCTGAGCCAGCAAAGCTAATACGTTCCACTTAAAATACAAATTTATCACCAGAATAAATGATTTTTTTTGCACTCAAACTTTTTGAGTATTACCGAAATACTTCTATATTTGCAACCGCTTACAAAAAGTAATATGCGAAAGTAGCTCAGCTGGTAGAGCACGACCTTGCCAAGGTCGGGGTCGCGGGTTCGAATCCCGTCTTTCGCTCTCAGAACCCTGGCCTGGTGCCGGGGTTTTTCATTTCACAGAAACAGATAAATTCCTCCCGCTATAGCAGCTCCTGTCAGAGGGCCTAAGACGGGAATCCAGGCATAATCCCATCCAGCCGAATCATCTGTTTTCCTAAAAAGGATACTATAGACGATACGCGGTGGCAAATCACGCGCAGGATTGATGGCATAACCTGTTGTACCGCCTAGAGAAAGCCCTATAGCCCACACCAGAAATGCTACAGGTATGGCGCCTACCGATCCCAGTCCGACTTCAGTGTGGTTGGGATCTTCAAGATTAGCTCCGGTGATATAAAGGACTACGAAAATCAGCACGAAAGTTCCCACTACCTCTGAAAGGAAATTATTACCGTTGTTCCGGATCTCAGGATGGGTACAGAATGTTGCCCTTTTCCCGATGACATCGTCCGTTGCCTTGTAATGCAAGCGATAAAAAAACCAGACCATTAATTGCCCCAGACCCGCGCCGATTAACTGAGCTCCGATATAAGGAGATACAATTGACCATTCAATTTTTCCGGCCACCGCCAGACCTAGTGTAACAGCGGGGTTGAGATGTGCCCCACTGTAAGGACCTGCAACTACCACGCCTACAAATACGGCCAGGGCCCACCCCGTCGTGATTACGATCCATCCGGAGTCTGATCCTTTAGTATCTTTCAGTACCACATTGGCTACCACTCCATTTCCTAATAAAACAAGCAAAAAAGTTCCGGCAAGTTCGGCGATAAAAGGTGTCATAAATTACGTGATTTATTCTTCAGTAAATTTCTCCCATCCGCGGGAACGATTGACGGCTTCATGCCACCGGTTCAATAACTTTTCTGCTGCACCAGCTGTCATTTCTGGTTCGAAATCACGGTCAACTTGCCACTGGTTCTGAATATCCTCTATGCTATCCCAGTATCCCGTCGCCAATCCTGCCAGATAAGCTGCTCCCATGGCCGTAGTTTCCATGACCTTGGGACGTATGACTTTACTTTGAAGGATGTCGGCCTGAAACTGCATTAGAAAGTTGTTTTTTACCGCACCACCATCTACACGTATCTCCCGGGAAGGAGTTCCCATATCACGTTCCATAGCAGTCAACACATCAGCTACCTGATAGGCAATGCCCTCCAGTGCCGCCCGGACGATATGATTCTTGGTAGTTCCTCTAGTCAATCCAACGATCGTCCCTCTCGCAAACTGATCCCAATAAGGGGCTGCCAGACCCGATAACGCCGGCACAAAATAAACACCAGCATTATCAGACACAGCAGTGGCCATAGCTTCGGAATCAGCTGCATCATCCAATAATTCAAGCTCATCCCGCAACCACTGAATCGCTGCACCACCAATGAATACACTGCCTTCCAGCGCATAGGTCACCGTATCGCCCAGCTTCCAGGCTACAGTGGTTAACAAATTGTTATCTGATTGAACGGCTTCGTCACCGGTATTCATCACCAGGAAGCAACCGGTTCCATAGGTTGTTTTTGCCATACCTTTTTCTATGCACATCTGACCGAAAAGGGCGGACTGCTGATCACCAGCCACTCCGGCAATAGGTATGGGATAAAGCGTATTTTCCGTTTTAGCAAATATTTCACTACTGGATTTCACTTCAGGCATCATTCCTGCCGGTATATCAAACAACTCCAAGAGTTCTTCATCCCAGCACTGATCGTGGATATTATATAACATAGTGCGGGAAGCATTTGTGATATCTGTGACATGGGTCGTACCCTTGGTAAACTTGTAAATCAACCAGGAATCTACCGTACCAAATCTCAACCGTCCTTTCGCCGCCAATTCACGCGCTCCTTCCACATGATCCAAAATCCACTTCAGTTTGGTAGCCGAAAAATAAGCATCGATGATGAGGCCCGTTTTCGACCGGATCATTTCAGAATGCCCTGCGTCTTTGAGTTCTTCACAGTACCGGGAAGTCCGCCGATCCTGCCAGACGATGGCACGATAAATCGGTTGGTGCGTTTCTATATCCCACACAATAGTCGTCTCTCGTTGATTTGTGATCCCAATGGCTTCTATATCCAGAGCGTCCATATCTGCCTGCGCCACAACTTCTGCAGCAACCGAAGACTGGCTAGACCAGATTTCCTGGGCGTCATGCTCTACCCATCCGGGTTTGGGAAAATATTGTTGAAAGGGTTTTTGGGCTATGGAGACAATTTCACCGGCGTGATTGAAAATAATTGCGCGGGAAGAAGTCGTGCCCTGATCCAGGGCTAGAATAAATTTTTCAGACATAAAACGTTTTTCGGTTGTCCTCCGATCCTGCTGAAAACAAGCTGATCCAGTAGAACTGATTTAAAAAAAATATTAAAGTAAGAAACTTTTCAGAATTCCATTAAATAAGCCCTTTAATTATAAAAATTGAGTCCGCTTCGAAAAGTCTAAGATCATTGATTTTAGCCATTAAAACAGGTGCTGTTTAGA
>CAJDXA010000311.1_pt2 | contig 10779 bp, 9 predicted proteins | sample 7391711 | NCBI WGS metagenome assembly CAJDXA01 (sample SAMEA7055748, study PRJEB34461) | soil metagenome | biome: terrestrial ecosystem; feature: Peninsula; material: soil | place: Antarctica | collected 2016
TGGCAAACAGGATAAGCAGGGATCGACGGGGTGCGTTGCCTTCCTCGCGAGCTATCTCACTGATGACCCGGGCAATCTCCAGGACAGTTGAGGTACCTGATCCATCGTCATCGGCACCATTGTAAATATCTTCGCCATCCACACCCAAATGATCAAAATGTGCTGAAATCACCAATAATTCATTTCGCAGTGCGGGATCTTTCCCCGGTAGGTATCCGACCACATTGGGGACATATTCATAATCCGTAATCTTATGCAGTACGACATCAGACTTTTTTCGGATCACCACAGGCTTTATGGAATTTCCGGCGGAAATATACTTTTCATTATCATAAGCTTTGATCTTAGCTTCATTTCCCTGCATGATCTGGTTAGCCATCCGGGGAGAAATATAAATCACGTTGGTTCTTTTGGATTTAGCCAACTGAACAGAAATAGTAGGGGTAGCCAAAATCTGCCTGTACCGGTTCAACCGTTCTGCATAGTGATCTGCTACCACCAATACCAATCGAACACCGGCATTTCTGGCCGCTTGCAATTTATCTTTTTCAAGTCCGGAAGATGCTTTTCCATTACTACCGGACGATCCCGGACGCCCCTCCCGTATGATCACAATCCGGTTCGCCAGATCACCTTCCTGAAAATCATTGAACTCCTTGCTGCTAATCCCATACCCCAGATAGACCACTTCATTGCTCTGAAACGAAGGCAAATTTGGGTTCTCCGAAGGAAGTGCATAGAAATCAGTCAGGTAGTTGTAAACATGTTGATCGTTAGTAAACGATGTTTTCTTCCAGGTCTGTTTATACAAGGGAAAATACTGAAAATAACCAGTGGTTCGTGGCGGTGATTCATAGCCATAGCTTTTTAGCTGGTCGGCCAGATAGCGCGCTGCTTTGAGATTTCCCGGATGACCGGTTTCTCGTCCTTCCATTTCATCTGAAGACAAAATCTGAAGATGCTCATAAATATTCTCTTGTGAAATTTGGTCCGCATAGGTGCTCAGCTTCATGAAATCTGTAGCCACCTTTTGCGCCATAATAGGATCAGTTATCGTACAGATAACCGAAATAAGCACTACATAGAATATTCTGATCATTGTTACATCGCTTTACCTTACAAATTGAACCGGGAAAGATCAGCAAATCCACCCAGTTTAGAATGCAGTTTATCTAACAACTCAACATCACCGGTCATTACTACCAAATTCGCTAACCCGGGAATACGGGAATCCCACATTTCCTTCTGAGCAGAAAATCCGGCATTAAGAGCCGCCTGACTGATTGAGCGATAGAAAACCATCTGGTCGGAAAACCGGTCGATAATGAAATCCAATAACGGAATCATTTTCTCAGGCTGTCCCAGCTGGTTATAATACTGAACGAATACAAGGGTCTCCGGATCATATGGAAAGTTCATATCAGGGAAAACAGCGAAATACTTATCCATAAGATCAATACCCAACTGCTGCGATCTTTGCTTCTCAGCATCATTCGTAGCTGCATTCATTTGCTCCACAGCCGCACGGACACCTCTGCCAAACATATTCTTCAAAGCCATGACCGTACCACGGAAGCCATCCGCCACGGTTTGTTTGTACTTATCCAATCCACCCCACATAAAGTCGTTCATGACATGGTCATGCACGACTTCGAGATTGACCATATTCTGCCCCTGAACCGGAACCAATCGCTGCCCGAGGCCCTCCATCCGAAGGTATTTCTGAAGGCCAAAAAGTTGTTCATCCGGTGCGGTAAGAGACCAGTATATCGGTCGTTCCTTCCAATTATTGGCAATGATATCCAGAACCGTCAATTCTCCTTTATTAATGTAATTCCGGGAATTCGTGATTGTGCCGGTCATACGGCCTACGACGTTGCTGGAATCAGCGGGCAGGAGCATATCCGCAACGGCTGGATCGCCACTGGCTGCCACCTTCACGGAACGGAAGATTATTCCGCTTGGACCCCCGGAATTCGTCCTTGGAGAAAGTCATTTTAATGGCGGGTGAATCGTTGAGCTTACGACGCAGGCCATTAATATACCAGTCCACAGGGATCAAACTGAGGTTCACCACACGCACATCCGTACGAATCCCTTCGACTTCCTGGGCATACCACAGCGGGTATGTATCGTTGTCGCCATAGGTGAATATTATGGCGTTCTGCTCACAGCTATTCAGAAAATTATTGGCGGAATCTCTTGCACCATGGAGGTGTCGTCGATTGTGATCATCATAATTATTAAATGCCATCAAAGCGGGTGCAATTAACACGACTACACCTGCTATGAGCGCAGGTGGAAGTCCCTGCATCTTTTGGGAGAGTCTTTCGTAAATGGCCGGGACAGCCATACCAATCCATATAGCAAAAGCCATAAATGACCCGACCAAAACATAGTCCCGTTCACGAGGTTCAATGGGGGGCTGATTGGAATATACTATAATCCCTATTCCCGTAATGATAAAGAAAGCCAGCATCGTCACCCATTCCCGTTTACGCCTGGAGTATTGCCAGAAAAATCCGATCAACCCAAAAATGAGAGGTAAATAGAAATAATAATTTCTGTTTTCATCGGCCTTGATATAGTCGGGATCTTTACTGTAATCATAATAGCCGAGTTTGACTATTTTATCTATAAATGGAATACCCGATACCCATTGCCCTTCAGTCCAGTTCCAGGGCACATAGCCCTGACTCCCATCATGCCGTCCGGTAAAATTCCACATAAAATAGCGGACATACATCCATCCGATCTGATACTGCAGGAAAAAATTAATGTTGTCTCCCAGAGTCGGCGATCCATTCTGCCGTTTCATCCAGTGAGCGCGATAACGCGGTTCATCCTTAGGCTGAGAAGAAGACATCCTCGGAAACAATATCTCATCCTGATCGCGGTATTTGACGTCAGCTTTGTAATTCGTGATCTCATAGCGGTCTCCTACCCGACCGTAACGATCTGAGAAGCCAATATCGACAGGGCTCTTATCAAATTGCGGACCTCTGAGAATGGCACGTTCCCCATATTGCTCTCTGTTTATGTAGGGGATCAAGGCAAAAACGTTATCGGGATCATTCATATTAATCGGTGGTTCTGCACCGGCTCTTATGACAACCACCATGATCGTACTGTATCCTATGATCACCAGCATAAGTGCCAGCAAGGCTCTTTCGATTACATATTTCTGATTAATCCAGGCATACCGCAGTCCAAAATAGAATCCGGCAATAAGCAAAATCATCAATGGAATCAAGCCACTGTGAATCGGCATACCCAGCGAATTCACCGTCAACAATTCAAACTTCGACCAGAGTATAGGCAGGCCAATGATCACACCTTTCTGAATGATGATCAGGCTTACAAGCCCTAAAACCGAAGCTATCAAAAATCCTTTGATAGATGGTTTATCTGATTTCTTATAATAATAAAAGAGGGCAATAGACGGTATGACCAATACAGATAGCAGGTGAACACCTATGGAAATTCCAATAGCATAAAAGGCCAGCAGCAGCCAGCGATCGTTCACTTTTGCTTCCGGGAGTGTGTACCATTTTACGGTTGCCCACAGTGTCAACATTGTAAAGAACATGGATAATGCATAAACTTCGCCTTCGACCGCAGAAAACCACACGGATGTGGCAAAAGCAGCTGAAAAACCTGCCACTACACCGCCCAGCACAAGTGCTACATCCTGGCCAACTGTTGTTTCTTCGTCCTGTCCTACCATGACATTCCTGCTCAGTCGCATACAGATCCAGGCTACAAACATCGCTGCAAAGGCGGTAGAAAAGCCGGATAATAAGTTCACGGCAAAAGCAACTCCCGATGGTTCTGAAGAAAACATTTCTCCAAACAACGAAAATATTCGGCCAACCAAAAGGAACAAGGGTGCTCCCGGTGGGTGGACTACCTGTAACTTATAGGCTCCTGCAATAAATTCTCCCACATCCCAGAGTGATCCGGTACGTTCGGTGGTAGCTGCAAATACAAGCAAGGTGACTACGAAAACGGTCCACCCGGCAATGTTTTTTATCAGATTGTATTGGTTTTTCATCAATGCGGAATTCAATTTAGGCGCAAAATACTAAAAAGTTCTGCTCATAATAGCTTTTTCGAACTATATCAAGAACGAAATGAATACTTATAGTAAACATATTGAGCTCTCTTTTATTTGATTGTCGTACATTTGTTTCTATACAACTAAGCTATAAGGTATGTTTCAATGGTTATTAATTGGTGTGGTTATCTGGTATTTCTACCGAAGATTCAGTAAGCGGGCTCAGCTTGGGTCCCGACAGCAACCCCCGCACATCCGGGAGGATGACTTCCGGCATGGCCAGAATCACCCTGCTCCCCCGCCTGTAGATGAGGATGACTATATCGATTATGAAGAAGTCAAATAAAGCGCTTTTAGCGCTGGAACTTTTGTATGCGGATGATTCTTGCCTCGCGGTACACAAAGACCCGGGGATTCCTGTTCAGACAAGAAACAATAAACCTCCCTGGCCTATCGATCGATCTCTGGAACAATATCTGAATGAACCGGTCAGAATCTGGACACGGATAGATCAGCCCGTTAGTGGTATTGTGCTATTCTATCGAGAAAATGGAGTTAATCAACCTAACACGCTCACCGTGACTGATAAAACATATATCGGTATAGTAGAAGGCCACCCGGATACGGAGCGTCAAACCATTACCTCTCATCTGCGACGGGACGGCAGGTCAATGAAAGCCGTAGAAGATCAGGATAAAGGAAAGCGTGCGGAACTTACTTTTACGGTCCTAAAGAGATTTGATCATTATACGCTTTTGGAAATAAAGCCTGCAACCGGAAGGTTCCATCAGATCCGGCAACAACTAGCACATATCGGACATCCGGTCAAAGGTGATGTCAAGTATGGAGCGAGACGTAAAAACCCGGATCGTTCGATTCATTTGCACGCCATGGAATATGTCATACAGCATAAGAATGACAAACCAGTCACTATCCATGATTACGTTTTTCCTGATGATCCACTCTGGACTTTGGCTCGTGAATTTATCATTCAGGAAAAAGCTTCTGCACAGAGCGAGATCGTATAGTAAAAACATATACTGCAAACCGTAAATCTGAATTCATAAATCTAAAATCATAATTATGGCCCAGCCGGATAGAACTGATATTTCAAAATTAGGAGAATTTGGACTCATTGACCATTTGACTAAAGAGTTCCCCATTGACTCCACTTATACTATTCTTGGTGTGGGTGATGATGCCGCGGTATTGAAGAACGTTTCCGGTACTACCTTAGTCGCTACGGATATGTTGGTAGAAGGCATTCATTTTGATCTTATGTATCAGCCACTCATGCATCTTGGCTACAAATCGGTCGCCGTCAATGTGTCAGACATCTATGCGATGAATGCCCGTCCTCATCAAATCACCGTTTCAGTGGCTATCTCAAACCGATTTAGTGTAGAAGCTTTGGACGAGCTGTACGCCGGGATACGAAAGGCATGTGAAATCTACCAGGTAGATCTGGTGGGCGGTGACACGACCACGTCCCAAAGCGGTCTGATCATTAGTGTAACAGCTATAGGTCAGGCGATGCCGGAAAATATAGTTTACAGGAGCGGGGCTAAACCAGGCGATCTTCTCGTCACCACAGGAGATTTGGGTGCAGCTTACATTGGATTGCAATTGCTTGAAAGAGAAAAGAAAATCTTCATGGAAAATCCGGATATCAAACCCGACCTTGAAAATCAGGATTATCTCGTCGGCCGTATGCTGAAGCCAGAAGCCCGGAAGGATATTTTTGAAGAGCTGGAAAGAAAGAAACTAAAACCTACGTCTATGATTGACATCAGTGATGGGCTGGCTTCCGAACTCTTTCACCTTTGTGAGCGATCAGGAGTGAATGGTTATATCGAAGAAGAAATGATTCCAATCGCCCAGGAAACCAAAGAAATGGCATTCAATTTCAATATTGATCCTACTATAGCAGCACTCAATGGAGGCGAAGATTATGAACTGCTATTTACGGTGAACCCCAAAGACCGGGCCAGTGTAATGCAAATGGCTGATGCAACTATCATTGGCGAAATAACAGAAACCGGGAGCGGTATTATGCTCCACAGTAAGGGTGGTAAGATTCATCCACTCAAGGCGCAGGGTTGGCAGCATTTCGGTTCTCATATATAAAATGACTTAAGTTTCAGTAGGTACTCGCTCCAGTTCATGAGACTGTGTTAAACACATGACCATATGTTAGTAGTGCTGGCGTTCATGCCTATAATCGTCTAGCGGTGAGGCTAGTGTGTGAGGAACGAAGTTCGTATCACTATAAGAATCATCTAAACCTCAAGAGATATTGCCATAAAAAGTCCTGAAAGGACGATGAAATCACAGCGATGGGTTTTAACCCATCGATAGGATTGAAATCAGATTTTGAGCCCTGAAAGGACGATGGTTTATACATCGCCCCTTCAGGACTCGGTTGTTTATTCTACAGATACGATCCCAACCAAAGGTCGGGACCCATCGCTAATTTACCAATGTCCCTCCAGGACATTCCTTTCTGGGTAGATCTTTTCCACGACGTCTAAATACCAGATTTTGAAAATCTTAGAATAGATAAGGTATTTAGTTCCGTGTGCACTAGTGTTATGTTTCATAAGTTATTAGGTTTTTGTAAGTATTACTTGAAAAACCGACCAGATTTCAATTGAAAAGTGTACCACTATCAGAGATAATAAGAATAGATATTTTCACATGACGAAACTTCAGAGAAAAAGAATGAGATCTATAGCGTAGAGCGATTACCAATCCGACACATATGTGAGCTCGTCTTCTTGGGCGGGCAGCTATGGAAAAATGTGTGGGTGCGGGTGCGGCATAGCGGGTGAGTGTTCATTTTTCCTTGACTTTTGCTCCACTTTGCGTCAAGGCCCCCAACTAGTTGGGGGGAAAATAAATAATAAGTATTTATGAAACACTGCACTACTGCATCAAGAATGAACTTCGTGACACCATGAAAAATCCTAGTCTGACTACCCTGTTTTACTTTAGTAGAAACCTCTCCACCTGCCAAAACAGAAGATTTCAAATAAAGTTACTGCTTTATCTTCCAGCGAACGCAGAAAGCATAAACGGCTGTATGGATATTTGGACAAAAAAACATAAAAAGTAATTTACATCTCTTCCCACAAAACCCTTATCCCATTCCTTATTATTCTATAACAAAATTAAACCTGAATAGTAATTATAAAATAATAATCTAGCTTTCTTTTTATTTGATTATATTGCATACATGTTTGGGCTACTAGTTTAAACCTGTGATTTATGATTTTTTTCCAAAAGAAATGATCTTATTTATAAGAAGAGGTTTTTTTGATTACAGCATTGAGATCATAACTTAATATTGTTTATATTAAAGATCGCCATACTATTATTTATCTTTATAATTACCAAACTCCACCAATATGGAACTACAAGAGAAACTTATTGATCAGTTGCAAATCAAATACTCCCGTGCTCAACTGGTAAAAGATTTTGTCACTTTACTGGACATTTCACAGAGTGCAGCCTACAACAAAGTAAATTGCACAAGTGAGCTGACACTTAGTGAATACGGCAAGATATCGACTAATTATAGGGCTCATACCTTTGAAATGGGCAGTATAATCACAGCAGACTTCCCTTTCCTTCTGGGAAAAAACCATGATTTTGCTACCTTAACACAAATCCTGATGGATGAATTCCGGCTGTATATCAATGACTACAGCAAACCTCAGGTAAGGTATTGCACCAATCTGATTCCAATGCAGCTGTTGACCGATTATCCCAAGCTGTTTCAGTTTACGGTTTTCGTTTGGATGGAAAATATTAATTCATTGTACAATCTCAATCATTATAAATATGACAAGATCAACTTTGATGATGCTTATGAGAAAGAATTCGAAAACTCCAAAAAGCTAGCCAAATTATTCAGATATTGTGATTTCCATACTTATCTATCTCCCAACATATTTCAGGCATACTACCGCCTCATTGAATACCATCTGGAACTGGACACTATTTCATTGGATCAGGTTATGGAATTAAAAGATGAAATGACAGTTTTTCTGGATGAGTTCGAACATCTATGCCAAAACAAGGAGACGCCCAACAACTTTTACATTCACGAACTCACCGTTAGTTCAGTGATGTTCCAGGTTGCTGATCGCCATACCTATGTGGTCATGAATACTCCCATCTATTTCAGAGTAGATAATAAAACTTATAACGAATACACAAAAAACTGGTTGGATCAGATCGAAAGCCGGTCTATTCCGATCTCCAACATCAATGAAAAAGTAAGGCGTGGTTTATTCAAAACCATGAAAAACTCCTCAGAAAGATTCTTTAAAAAGATGGAGTTACTCCATGAACACGGATAATATTTTTTTTATTTTCCTGCACGTCAGGCCAATGTGAATCAAAGCAGCCGGTAACATTACCGGTTGCTTTATTATTTAGATAACCGAGCTCGGATATACTTAATTTTCTTTTGGTTCTGCAGGTGTTGCTTTTCATAATAGGTCTTTATGGCCATTTCTTCTGATCGTGCCGTACGATCGATATCAGGATCATGAAATTCGATTTGATAATTCTCATGCTGATCTATAGAATTCAAGGTAAACTCATAGAGAATATCGCTGTCAGTCTTCAGATGCAGGTATCCTCCATCTTTCATAACATTCAGATACCGATCCAGAAACGGTTTCGAGGTTAACCGCCGGTCTGCATCTCTTGGCTTAAGAAATGGATCAGGAAAGATAATCCAGATTTCGGACACCTCGTCTTTATCAAAATATACGTCGATGAATTCAATCCGGCTGCGCAGAAATCCTACGTTGTTCATGCTATTTTTGATAGCCTTACGGGCGCCTTTCCATATTCGGTTGCCTTTGATGTCCATCCCAATGTGATTCCGGTCCGGGTATAACTCAGCCAGGCCAAGCGTGTACTCTCCTTTACCACAGCACAGTTCCAGACATAATGGGCGATCATTTCCAAAAAAATGAGACGCCCATTTTCCTTTCATTTTGACTTTTTCATTCACATCTGCATGCAGATACCCGTCATCAAAAGTAAATGCTTCCAAAACATTGGGGAAGGAGGTAATAGCTGCAAATTTTTTAAGTTTTCCTTTGGCGGACATTGTATAAATATTATTGCCGTAAAAAAGCTGTCAAGATAATGAAGATTTGATAGGACGCAAAATATGTCTTACTTAGTATGGCAGAACTATTTTAATGCGCCTATTACCTTTACTTAACCGATACTTCTTATATTTGCACCCGATTTATCATTTCTAAAACTTTCTTTATGCATCGGCTTAAATGGTTTTTTATAACGTGTATCGTTTTACTTACATGTTCTTTATCTATACAGGCTCAAGAACTGTCGTTCGGTTTCAAGGCAGGATTGTCCAATGTGTCCATTGACGGCCCGTTGGAGTCTGCACCTAATGGTATGAAGCTCGAATCGATCAAACCAAACAGGGCTTTCATTCTGGCTTTGCTACTCAATGTCAACTTCACGGATGAACTTCTCCTCCAGACTGAATTCATGTATAATCAAAAAGGCTATAATTACAATTACGAAGGACCATCATACGCCATCTTACGGACTCCGGATAAGAAATATACCTTGACCGGCAACCGGGATATGTCACTCAATGTGACTAATACCTACTTTCAGATTCCTGTGTCGCTATCCTATAAATTTTTCAACAGAGTACAGATTCAGGGGGGTGCCTATGGGAGTGTACTGGTTTCCTCTACGGGAGCAGGACGGGTCGTCTATTCGGAATTAACCGAAGTTCCAGGTGAAGTGGAACAAACACTGAACTACAATTACCGATCCAACAAACCGGGCGCCTTCTCTGCTTCCACACAACAAATCCGAATCAACAATGAACCTGAACTCATTGCCTCGCAGATTAATGCCTATTATGATTATGAAGAAAAGGACAAAGCATTATTCCGCACTTTTGACGCGGGTTTACATGCTGGCGTGAATCTGTTCATTAACAAGAGTCTGTTTGTAGGAGCACGCTACACCCGTGGATTAATCGACATCACACGAAATACGGTGGATCACTCTTACCAAGGTTTGGACCAGGGAAAATTACGATTTTCCGATGATGACGACCGGTACTCAGCGTGGGAGTTTACCATTGGGTTTTCATTCTGATGTTTAAGGATGTTGGTTAAAAACGTTTAATGAGAAACCTTTGTATTATTATATAATCGGTTGAGTCGAAATGTGGAGCTGCGTATGCCTGACGTCCCTATGGGGGACTCAATTATAAATTATTACCCTCCAGGGTCTCACGACCCTGGCTATGAGCTTACGTCCACGATGTGGACTTTTCCTGTTTAAAAAACCAGTCTAATGAAATTAATGTAAAATTTGAGCTATTGAAAAGACTCTCATGGTTCATGTAGAATGTGGCGGGCTGCCTCCAAAAAATGCGTGTGTGCGGGTGACTGCTTGTGCGTAAGCGTTCATTTTTTCTAGACTTTTGCTCAACTTTGTGTCATGACAAAGTTGAAAGGCAAATCCTGCCAAACCTGCTAAGATCTCTACTGTGGTAAAGCACATTTAGTACATGTCGCTTGTGGAGGGCTGCCCCGAAAAAATAAGTGGGTGACTAAGTAAAGTCCACTTTTGCGGACCAAATGTTCAGTGAACATTTGACGAAGGAACCGACTGTGTCCCCGCCTTAGCTGTGGGAGGGCTCTGTCCCG
>CAJDXA010000211.1_pt2 | contig 10720 bp, 8 predicted proteins | sample 7391711 | NCBI WGS metagenome assembly CAJDXA01 (sample SAMEA7055748, study PRJEB34461) | soil metagenome | biome: terrestrial ecosystem; feature: Peninsula; material: soil | place: Antarctica | collected 2016
CAGTAGTGAAAACCCTTATCAAATCGAACACAATCGTTTTTTTGAATCGATCCGTCAGAACAAACCTCACAATGATACCCAGTTTGGTGCCTATAGTTCTCATGCCGCCAACATGGGACGTATGGCTGCGGAAAGTGGGGAGGTCATTACCTGGGAAGAATCTATGAACTCCGATTTACAGTTGGCGCCGGAAATCACCAGCTGGGATCAAACACCACCTATTTTGCCGGATGATCGGGGGATTTATCCTTTTCCAAGCCAAGGAGGACTGAGGTGAGGATTGTGGTAGATCAGACTGAAAATATTCCAAGATAATATCTCTTTCCATTGATTAAGAAGACAAAGGCAAAATCCTGACACGCTCCTTGTTTTTATCGTACATTAATAATGCACCCATATTCAATAAATCCTTATATTTCTTGAACACTCTAATTATTACTTCTGAAGAATTACCAATACCTATATCTGCGGCACGTAAAATAACAACACTCGGCTTCTCAGATTTGGTTAGAGCCAAAATTGCCCCGAAATCCAAATCATGAGTAAATATGATATAATTGTTATTTCTGGCCCATTCTACAATTACAGAATCCTTTTCATTATGCTTTCCTATTGAGGACCAGTGTAGTGCTTCTATTCCATTTTCTCGAAATACCATGACCCAATCAGGCGAAATATTCATATCAATAAGTATCCTCATACAGGAACATCCATCTCTGAAGTTCGCCAAGATGCATATCTCAAAGCCGCTCCTATGTCTTCTTTTTGAAGATAGGGGTACATTTTAAGTATTTCCTCTTCAGCATATCCAGATGCCAATAAACCAATGATCGCACTTACTGTCATTCTTAACCCCCGAATACATGCTTTCCCCCCCATAATTTCAGGGTCAAACGTTATTCTTTCGATATCCTTCATAATTTTGTCTTTCTTAATCGAGCATTATTACAACCTTAAACAAAATTTGAATCAAATTAATTCACCTCACCGGAAATATTTCTTATTCCGATATCGTCCGGGGATCAATCCATTATGACACATACTACTTTAAGATGTCCATCCAATTCGATCACCTCGGGTCCGGGCTTCTATGTTATGACGAGAAGCGGCGACCCGCTTTTTCGAAGTTTTCAGAAGGGTCTACAGAAGATGCAGTGGCCTAAACTTATCTTTTAGTCTCAATTATATAAGCTATTTCACGCCTTTTAAAACATAGAGCAACCATTCCGTATATTGACGGGCCATTTTAGATTTTACCTTTTTGTGACTTTTTTGAAGCGTTTTTCTTACGCTTTTGTAATCTTTTTTTCCGGCATCCGGACTCGTTGCTTTAGCCGTAATACCAAATAGAGCCAGACGAGCTCCTTTTTGTAGTACAGGTTCATTCGAATCCAGCATAACCGCCAAATCTGGTATTAATGTACTCCCCAAGTCTGCGGCTGCTTCATAAGCTTGTTGCCTCACTCTGCCATTACTGTCCTTAAACCCTTTCCTTACATAATCAGGATCCGCATCCAGATCCACAATGGTCAGGTTTTTAAACTTTGCGAATTCAGATGGATGGCTATGATTGGATTGAAGGCCAATAGCACCCTCCAGGTTTTTATCCTGGAAATCCTCCACAGTATCAATATGAGCTTCTGTAGTCATTTTCCCATCCACTGAAATCCGGATATAATGCCGGTCGAGTCCAGGGAGCCAGCAATTGCACTTCCGCACCTGTAGCCCAGGCATTTGCCGGGTCGCTTCGGATCAATACACCACTGTTCCCTACTTCGGAAAGCATATACTCCAGGCGTAAAATATAATTTCCATACTGTTTCTTTGTAAATAAGTTACTTCCATTTTGTACCGTGGTCACGATCACACCTTCCTTCACTTCGAATCCAGGTTCGTCATCAGACATTTCCCACAGGCTCAGATCTTTGCCATTAAACAATGAAACTGCTTTTTGCTTTTTTTGAGAAAATCCCACAGTGACACACAAAATGGCAACCACACCAGTCAAGAAAATACGTAAAGTGTTCTTATCCATAATTTGGTAATTCATAAGGTGAACGATAAGGCCGGAACAACATCGCATTGGCAGCAGCATCACCTATAATCTGTTCGGACTGAGGATCCCATTTTATCTTGCGCTTCAGACGAAAGGAAATTAAACACAGTTGCATGGGCAATGTCATTTCACGGGCGTAGGCCAGGTAGCTTTCCGGATTATTTCTTGACTTCACAGAATCCAGGAAATTACGCTGATGGCCAGGTGACCGTGGAATGGACTTCGGCACCTCTTTCACATCCTCCATTACTTCATTCCCGATCCGAATTTTTCGGGTATCATAATCACAGGTCAAACTTCCTTTGGTTCCTTCAAAATGAGCTCCGATACTCATGTCTTTCACTCCGGGGACATCCGGTGGTGCCGTCGTCCAAAATACGTCCAAGCCATCAAACTTATAATCTACATCAATCCATTTGGGCGTGTCGGCTATGCCATCCGTAGGCACTTCACCCCGGGCATCGATACTGGACAGTCCTTTGGGATGCAATGACATAAACAGAATATCAGAAATATGGCACCAGAAATCTGCAAATACACCCCCGGAATAATCAAAAAAGCTTCGATATGTCCTGTGGCAACGAACTGGTGTATACTCTGAATAAGGAGCAGGCCCGAGCCATGTGTTCCAATCCAGATGTTCCGGTGGATCCTGATAATCAGGGAAGCCAAGTCCGGTCGTGCCACCCGTTTTCCATATCCGAACCGTATGAATGTTCCCCAAAACACCGGATTGAACGATCTCCGCTACGCGGTGATAGTTATCCCCTGCGTGGATCTGAGTACCAAGCTGAAAGATGGATCCGTACTTCTTTTGTGCGGCCAGCATGACCTGTCCCTCCTTTACAGAATAAGACAAGGGTTTCTCTCCATATACATCCTTACCAGACTCAAAAGCATGGATGGCTACCAACGCATGCCAGTGATCGGGTGTGGCACAAGTCACCACGTCAATATCCTTACGATCCATGATACGCCGGTAATCACCGTACAAATCTGCTTTCACCTTGGGCTGTAATGAAGAGCGTAGTTTTTCGGCTTTGGCCAGGTGATCTGCATCCACATCACAAAGCGCCACCGTTTCCGCATCCGGAAAAGCAGCAAACCAACGAACATGGCTACTTCCCATTCCATTGATTCCAACATGAGCAACCCGGATTTTATCACTCGGTGGAGACTTGAGAAAATTGGTGGTCAGGTAGGGTAACCCCGCGAGTGTCAGACTCGTATTTTTTATAAAATGACGTCTATTCTGCTTTTTCATGATTTCAATATCTTTGAGACCACATAATAATAAAAAAGAGCCAATAATGGCTCCTTTCTTTACGAATCTCTTAGGATTAATATCCCGAATTTTGGTGCAATCCAGGCTTTACTCGTAGAATATTCTCATGAAAATCCCACTTGTAATTTTTTTCTTCGAAAGATTGATCTTTTATTCCACCCGATACACCTTCATCGCTCCATCATTCACTCCAAATAAAACATATTCTCCATCAGCAGAAGGATACTTGATCACACTCCTGACCTCTCCGGACAGATTCAGCCCACTTTGCACCGGAGAAACCGTTTCAAATTTCAATCCGCCCTTGTTTTGTAGCAGAACTCCATGATTTGCCTCGATTTCACCGATCTTGACCCTGTTATACCTGCTATTTCCTGCCAGAATAATATCCGGTTTACCATCCTGATTGTAATCAATCGTCTCAATAGCAAAAACCGGTGCTACCTGCGCTGAAGGAGGTAAGAGTATAGTCTCCCATTTTCCATCTTTATAATCCAATATATATGTTGATAGAATTTGCACAGTATCAGATTGATAATTAGGCAAGAATGCAAGCAACTCTTTCATTGTCATCTCTCCATAAGCATGGTAGCTCGTGAAGTTCTTTTTTAGAAAAGGCAGCTGACCTGTAAGATCATCGCGGGAGACAAACGGATAAGATTTCCCCTCTACATAGTAACTCAAAATAGGATCAACGGTTCCATTGTCATCAAAATCCCCGTGATACAAGATCAATGGCTCGTCAGGTGTTGCCTTTAACTGGCTGTTTTCACCCCAATTACCAACGATAATTTCCATTTCAGGGTCATCATCCAGATTGGCAATGTGCAAAGAAGTTACCAACCCTTTATGTTCCGATCTTCCTGATAATTTCCATCCGGAATCGGAATAACTCCAAATCTCAACCGGCTCCCATTCACCACCCAAAATCATTTCCGGGCGACCGTCTCCATCTACATCTGCCCAGGCGGCATCCATGCAGATAAAGTTTTTGAATGGCAAGTCTTCGTCTACTTCCCAGGCACCATTCCCTTTATTCCAGATGATCATATTCCCGCCCGGCAGAGGATATTGCTGAGCTTTGTAGCCGGACCCCAAAAAAATGTCTATCCGGCCGTTGCCATTAAAATCTCCCGCCACCAGACAGGTAGCATTCCGGATTACGTTGGGAAAATCCAACTTGCGTTTAAATTGCCCCCTTCCCATGTTTTCGTAATACCGCAGGGCATAGTGTTTATCATCAGCCGAATAATTATTACCCCCCGATGCGATCAATATATCCTGATCTCCGTCACCATCAAAATCAGCTATTGCAGTAGCAACATCCTCGAAAGCCGCATCTTCCTGAAATGCCGGAATTATTTCAGGTTCGGAAAAAACACCATTTGTTTTGCCCATCCAGATTGTGGCAGCTTGATCACTACCACCTCCGACAAGAATATCAAACATCCCGTCACCATTCAGATCTCCCTGAATCACAGAAGGACCCATTCTGGAATAAAACCGTGGGACCAGGCTCTGAACATCGAAATCAATGAAGCGGTCTTCTGTGTGTACAAAGGATAAAATGTTGGCAGGAGTTAAAAATGTTGTCAACGGATTCTTCTGATCACCTGTATTATTGGACCTTTTACCACTGCCTTTTATCAGAGTAAAATACTGATCTACTGTATCAATTTCAAAGAGCTCTCTTTCTCCCTGAGGCCATCTGACCGCTAACGAATCTATTTTTGTCCGGTCTCCCAGACCAAAATGAATCACAGGTTGCACGGAAGATTGATAGCCCCTGCTGGGGTATAATTCCCGGACCATAGTAATCCCATCTGCATATAACGTCACTTTTGACCCTATCGCAGGCTGCGATCCAGCCGTCAATAGCGGCCTCACACCTACAAAATGACTATTCCCTCTTTCTCTCGAATTGTTCTTATAAATAGAAGCATAACCATTGACGTTATTAATCACCAGATCAAGAGCTCCATCACCATCCAGATCGGCATAGGCAGCTCCATTGGATAATTCAAAATCGGTAAAGCCCCATTCCGCACTGACATCTGAAAAACGAAATCCCTTCTCATTCTTATACAATTTATTCGATACGGCTATTTGTGGCATGTGTTGGATCATCTGTTCGATGGGGATATCCTGCTCCCTTATTTCCGGATTTTCCATCTTGAAATGCATGGCATAGGTCATAAAATCCATATTTGTATAATCCCGCGCGTATCCATTGCTGACAAACAGGTCCGTCCAGCCATCCAGATCATAGTCTGCCAACAAAGCTGACCAGGACCAATCCGAATTGGATATACCCGCCATCTGTCCCACTTCTTTAAATCGGCCATTACCCTGGTTGAGCTGAAGCATATTCCGCATATTCTGTTTGTAGAAGTTACGGTCCAGCAATAATTGGTATTTGTTGTAATTATCCGCTCCCGAAGTTAACTTGATGCGGTAATTATCTTGTGGAAGCATATCCAGGGATACGATATCCATGCGTCCGTCATTATTCACATCGCCGGCATCGGAGCCCATAGAGAATAAAGAAGTGTAATCCATTGAGGATCGCAATTCCTCCTTAAATGTTCCATCCTGCTGATTGATATATAGATAATCCTCCTCATTAAAGTCATTGCTGACATATATATCAGGCCAGCCATCATCATTAAAATCTGAAACAGCTACCCCAAGACCAAAACCCAGCACATTACTGACCAAACCAGCTTCCGCTGAAACATCTACGAATCGTCCCTCTCTGTTCTCGTATAATTTATCGCTAAAATGAGGGTTCTGTTGTTTCTTAAGCTGCTCGATATCGGCCGTGAAATTGGCAAATTTTGGCACTGAATGATTGAGCAAATACATGTCCAAATCTCCGTCCCGGTCATAGTCAAAGAAAACAGCTTGTGTGGAATAAGAAGGATCATCCAGACCGTATAGCGCAGCAGATTCGGTAAAATGAACATCTCCGTTTTCATCCAGTCCATTGTTAATAAACAACAAATTTCTACGGGCATCCGGTGAAGCTGCCGCTGAACGACAAACATAGATATCCAGCCAGCCATCGTTGTTTACATCAGCCATTGTCACACCAGTGTTCCAAAGACCGGCCGCTTCAACTCCAGCCTCTGCTGTTTTATTTTCAAACTTAAAATCACCTTTATTGATATAAAGATGGCTGGCTACCATATTCCCGGTAAAGTAAATGTCCGGTTTACCATCGTTATTCACATCCCCTATGGCAACACCACCACCATTGTAGAAATAAGTGTATTTCAACACATTGAATTCTTCCGTCTCTTTAAGGGTGTTTTTAAATGTAATATTGGATTTACGGGGTGATATTTGGGTGAACAGAGTGTCAGAGGATGAGTTGCAAGCAGCCAGGAATAGGAATAGAAATATGATTAACCAAAATAAAAAAGTTCGTTTCTTCATAATTAGAACACACTTTCAATTACTACACTTTCGGGAGGTGGTGGAAGGGAACCTTGAGAGCACATTAAACCTTTACCCATTCTCAAGGTGTAAGCCATTACCCTCACACACATGCCCCCGCTGCAAATGTCTTCCACCATTCAAAAAAATACCTGCTGTAAGATACAACAGGTATTTCATTTCTTGTTTCTAGCCACTTCGGAAAAACCCACATCTCACCACTCATCACTCACCACTCAAAATTTATAATTCATAATTTATAACTCACAATTATTTCTTATCCCACCACAGCTTTGTCGTGCCTTCATCCGGACCACCGAGCAAATTGTCAATTGCATCCTGGACGGCTTTTTCATTGGTATTGTATTCGGTACTTACATACGTCATCCGCCGCGGAATTTCATTAACGCTAATATTGGGATTATCACTATTCAACCGGGGATAAAGCGTTGGGTATCCGGTGCGGCGACGTTCTGCATAAGCTTCCCAGCCGTCAGGATACAAACCAATCCACTTTTGGGTGATAATTTGCTCCAGTTGCTTTTCTTTATCAGCCCCGGCATTGTAAACAATTGGCATGTCCGAAGCGGCCTCTGTACTCCCATCATAGGATCCCGGCACACCATTACTTGAAATATAATCACTTCCGGACATATTCTTTCCATCAAATCCATGGTCGCTCATCGACATTGCAATTCCCTGATTGTAATATAACTTGTTTATCTGTTTTACTCTGACCATTACGCATACCTTCGAATGGGAATTCAATTCCCGGTGGATCATCGGTAGGATCAGGCATGTTGGCAGGCGAGAAAAAATTGGCAACGCGGGGGTCTTCATATCCTTTCAGGATACTTTCCATATCTGCACTCATACGGAATTCTCCCCATTGGGTGATTATCGTATAATTATTTACCCAGTCTGTGCTGGAAGACGCATAGGCATTCTGATCATTGCTTTCGATCACTCCATCTTGTATAGCCTTTTCTGCCTGTGTCTTAGCCAATGAGGGATTCGCATATCGCACCCGCATAGCCAATCTCAACCGCAGAGAATTTGCGAATCTCAGCCAGTGATCAACGGAACCACCGTATATGATATCACTACCTCTTACCAATGAAATTCCGCCGGCATTGTTTTTTAGAAGAGCGACAGCAGCATCCAAAGTGGTAAAAAAGTCATTATAAATCGCTTCCTGACTATCGAAAAAGACCACCTTTTCACCATTACCAAAGTTGGAATAGGGAATTGGCCCCCAATAATCGGTGACTCTGTGGTAAGCATACACACGCCAGGTTTTCATGATTGCATTCTCGATATCAAGACCGTTTGCAACCGCATAATCCTCCGCATATTTAATGGATGGAAATGAACGACTGTAGAAACTGCTGTACGCGCCGTTGAGCCAGTTTCCGACGAGAATAAATTTATCAGAATCAAAGTTGGCAGCTGTTGTCGCAAAATAATTAGCATATATATCTGCAAACAATGATTGTCCCAGCTGAAAGGAACCCTGGTTGTCCGAACCCATATAAAGAGGATTATACAATGCCCCTGCTACCACCAGTGGATAGGAGCTAAAATCCAGATTATCAGTGGTCAAACTTTTCGGATTGGTATTGATTTCATCAAAATCATCTGTGCATGAATAATTCATACTGGCGATTACAAATAATACAATAAATGGATATAATAACTTCATATCTATCATGATTTTCAGTGTGTAATTTATAAATTAATTCTCAGTGAGAAACCAAAATTCCGTACCGTTGGCGGTGCAAATGCTTCCCTACCCTCAGCCGAGTTCCCGGTACCCACCATAATCTCGGGATCAAAATATTCAGCCTTATTACTAAGGAAGAATAAGTTTCTTCCTACAAGGGAAAGACTGATCTTATTCCCGGGAAAACTATACCCCAGGATCATTTCTCTCATCCGGACATTGGATGCATCCCGGACAAAAGCCTCTCCAACGGGTGTGTTTCTACCACCGACATGGTTGTAATAGATCTCCGGATCTACCGAGATCGTATTCGATGTGCCATCTTCTGTAACTACTTCTTCCCCCGAGAAAATATCTTTCCCAAAGACAATACCCCCATCCCGGCCTTTCGTGGTGTATGCCAATAAACCATCTGCCGCCATTATTGCCTCTGTAAAGCTAATTGTCGTACCACCCTGACGGATATCGATCAGGAAACTAAAGTTGAAATCCTTATACGTAAATGAATTCCTTATACCACCCAACCAATCCGGGTTATAATTGGACACCGGCACCGTCTTACCAGGTGTGATTTTCGGAAGTCCATTGGCATCCACGATTATCCTGTCTTGCTTGTCTCTTTGGAATCCCCGGGATACTACGGTACCAAAAGGTTGGCCAACCCGTAATTCATAATCTCTCATAAAGCCACCGCCGAGATTTAGCTTCTCAAAACCTTCAGCAATTTCAAGTATTTCGCTCGTGTTTTTGGCAAAATTGAAAGTAAGATCCCAGGTAAATTCACCGGTAGTCACCGGGGTGAAACCAATGACCGCTTCGATTCCTTTATTCTGGATATCTGCTCCATTTTGGAAGATCGATGTCGCTCCAGATGCGGGTGGAACAGGTGTACTGAAGAGCTGATCAAAGGTATTAGAATTATAATAAGTCAAATCCAATCTCAAATTATTATTAAACAACCGACTGTCCAATCCAAATTCAACGGACCTGGTCGTTTCTGGCTTTAAGTTATCAGCGGGAAGGGTGGGGCTCAGAAGGATCGTACCAAAATTGATGGAAGCAGTCCGTGCCAATTGATATGGGCCGGTATCATTACCCACTTCGGCCCACGAACCACGAAATTTCAGAAAATCAATAAAGGAAGGCATGGTCGTCAAATCACTCAATACTGCTGTAACTCCAAAGGATGGGTAAAAATACGATCGGCTATTTGCAGGAAGTGTGGAACTCCAGTCATTTCGGGCTGAAACGTCAACATATATCCCATCGAAAAATCCAATTTCAGCAAATCCATAGACGGATTGCACCTCTTTCCTACCGTATCCCTCCCCGGGTCTTGGATCACCAGTGTTGGACAGTGAGAATAAATTGGCGATCTGAAAATTCTTACCAGCGGCCGTAAGTTGATCATTTTTAGTACTGCGAAGATTGGCTCCCAGATTTAAATCAAATGAAATTTTGGAGCTTAGCTGCGTGTTGTAGTTTAACAAGGCATCTGTATTCCATTCATAGCTATAGTTAAAATTCTTACTATAAGAACCAAATTGAGCTTCCGTATAGGTATCATTGAATCGTCTGAATTCACCAAAATTACTACCACGATCCAAAGCAGATCTTGCCATCAAAGAAATATGATCTGTGAATTTATACCTTAGAGAAACCATTCCGATTACTCTTTCTGATAAATTTGGATTCTTGACATTATTAACCAACCAGTACGGATTGCCTCCTCCATTGAACTGGGGCAACCAGTAATGCTGGGTATTTTTGCCACTCGCATTGATAAATTCAAAATGCTCTATGTCCTGAGATCGGATGTTTGGAGGCGTTTTGTATAAGTATCGAAGTGTATTATCAAAACCTTCCCCTTGAGCCTGAATATCACTAAAATCCTGTCGAATGTAATTGACTTTAGCGTCCAGCTCCAGATTATCAATTAATTCTGCTTTAAAGCGTGCATTGAGGTTGTGTCTTGAAAGGTTATTTTGAGGAATAATACCCCGGGCATCGGTATAGGTATAAGACAGGAAGGTGCTGGAATTATCATTTTTTATGGTCGTAGAGAGATTGGCAGCCATCTCATATCCTGTTTGAAAAAGATCTTTGATATTGTCGGGCTGAGGTGTCAGCGCATACGTAGACCCCCCATAGGTTTCCTGGAGATAAACCGGGTCATTGGACCAATGCTCGACCTGCTGACCCGTCATTTTAGGACCCC
>CAJDXA010000168.1_pt1 | contig 10688 bp, 11 predicted proteins | sample 7391711 | NCBI WGS metagenome assembly CAJDXA01 (sample SAMEA7055748, study PRJEB34461) | soil metagenome | biome: terrestrial ecosystem; feature: Peninsula; material: soil | place: Antarctica | collected 2016
GAGGAGGGTATTGACATAGCCAGCTCCCAAATCATCCACGCGAAAAGAGTTGGTGTGGACTACGCTGATGAATGGAAAGAAAAGTTATGGCGGTTTTATATTAAAGATAATCTTTATGTGAGTGTCCGGTAATTAGATCCGGATACTATGTTTTATCATTTGGAAGTTATATATTCCGGTATGAAAAAAACTGTTATTATTGTATTTCTCCTGGTTGCCATGATTTCTCTTGCGTTATCAGCACAAGAAATCACCGCACCGTCTATTTATTCCGCTAAAATCACGATTCCGGGAGCCGTATACGGATTGCCTATCATGGCCTTGGGCGATAGAACAGGCTTGGTTCTTTCATTCGATGATCTGTCTAAGGATGCCCGATACTACCGGTATAAACTTCTGCATTGTACCCGGGACTGGCAACCTTCAGATCTCGCGGAAATTGAATATCTGGAAGGAATCGACGGTCAGCTGATCGACGATTATACGTTTTCCAACCAAACCTACCTGGATTATGTGCATTACGAAATACCATTCCCGGGTAACGGCATCAAACCTAAGGTTTCTGGAAATTATCTGATTACCGTTTATGATGAAAATACAGATGAAGTCGTATTGGTGCGCAAATTTATGGTAGTCGAAAACAAGGTATTTGCTTCCGCTACTTTGCAGCGCCCTTCGCGTGTGGCACAAATGCGGACGCATCAGGCACTGGAACTGACTGTGAATTATAAGGATTTTCCTATGTCCAATCCTTTGCAGGATCTATCTGTCACTATTTTGCAAAATGGACTCTGGCAACGTTCGATCCGGGATATACGACCTCGAAATGTTTTCGGTGATTTATTGGAATTTGATTGGCGCGGAAAAGTGGTCTTTCCTGGTGGAATGGATTTTCGAAGCCTTGATCTCCGAAATTTAGGATACAGAAGTTTTGGGATTAATGAAATTACTGAATTCAAGGATGGCTATGTAGTCATTAAAGAAACTGAAAGATCCAGAGCAGGCCGCACATACTTTCTGGAGCGAGATCAAAACGGGGACTTCATGATTGATAACGAACGTAATTTTTCAGGGAAGGCCTCCACTACTTCAGAATATGTCGAGGTGGATTTCAGGTTGGAAACCTCTGAAAAATTAGGTAATGATCGGGTTTATGTGGCTGGAGGATTTACGAATTTTATGCCTGATCCTAAATTTGAACTCTCCTACAACAACGATCAGGGGATTTATGAAGGAACCATACTTATGAAGCAGGGCCGATATGATTATCTTTACACAGTTGGTGAAGGAGATAAAAAATCCTTGGATTTTAATGTTTTAGAAGGCAGCTCCAATGAGACAGAGAACTTCTATCTTCTTTTGACTTATTATCGTCCATTTGGTGCGCGCTACGATCAATTGATCAGTGCGGATATTACTAATCTCGGAGGGCAATAAAAAAAGCCTGCTCCCGAAGGAACAGGCCATTAAAACCGGTTCTTAATCTTTCAATATTGGTCAAACGCCGTCAGTGACTCTGAAGGATACTTTGCAAATCACGCCATAAGACGAAGCCTTTCCGTCAGCGACATGAACTTTGAAATCTTTAACATATACAGAGTCGATGTTCCGCACGGTCTTAGAGACCTCAGCCAATACATTTTTAATTGCATCATCAAAACTCTTTTCGCTTGATCCGATTACTTCAATAACTTTTACAATTGCCATAATTTTTTTCTGATTTTTTGTGGTTATATAATAGAGTGATAAGTTAAATAAAAAGAACGAATAAAGAAGGTTGTAAGTGTATTTAATATTAATTTAAGTGAGATAAGTTCAGTGTAGGAAGAGAAATATTCGAAATACATTGGTTAAATCCAAATCAATTTAGAATCAGAGACCTTTATAACCTTTGAGATGATAAACCAGAAATTTTCGTTCCGGATCCCCTTCTCTATCGTACAAAATGATCGGCTCCAGCTGTTTCACTGAATCAAAATAGGCCTGCAGTTCGGTTACGGGCTGATCCGATTTTTGAATCGATTTAAATCTTGTTTCGGAATCAATGAAAATGGCATCTCTCCCAGTCAGGGAAGTTAAATCAGTATCAATTATTGAAAACTGCAAACCGTTCTTCCCCAAAATATTACCGGAATAAATTTTCTGACTCATCTCGAAGGCTAACTGAGCTGAGGTTTTATAACCATCATCAGAGAAGATAAACGCATCCGGATATAATCTATGTATTTTTTCAACTTCTTCTGTAAGCTCTTCCCATCCAAACCAGGTATCGTCGGACCGGATTTGAAATGGAAAATAAAAAACCTGAATCAGGAACGCAACATGAAAGATCAGGCTCAAAATGACTTGAACTCGTACCCATTTTTGGGGGATGAAGTATACTGCCAGTAGAATACCTGAAATATAAGCGGGCATGGTCCAGTTGAGTTTAACCCAATACATCATGGAAAGGGCTATAAATCCTAGAATTAACGGGGCACTAAACCACCACAGAAACCACTGGTTAAAATCTGGACGAAACCGGGAAACAAAGAATTGGCGGAGTTGTCTGAAAACAGCCAGTAGCACAAAAATATACAGGACCGGAATTAATATAAATAGTTGCGTACCGATATTTCCAAAAAAATATTTTAATTGAATATTCAATGTATTCATCTCCGTTAAACGATCGCTGGATTGGAATCGGATTGACATCCAGTCGTGTTGAAAATTCCAGATAATAACAGGACTTATGGTCAGCAAGAATATCAGAAAAGCCATATAGGGTTTGTAGCTCCGTATTAAGTTTCTTTTGCCTGGATAAGTCAGCAGGAATCCGGCCAATCCGACCCACAGCATTATGGCCGTATATTTACTGTCAAATGCGAGACCTGTCATCAATCCTGCCAGCAACCAATCTCTTACTTGATTCTGATCGACTGCTTTGTATAGAAAAAGGACGGACAACGTCCAGAATAGCAGTAAGGGAACGTCTGGGGTGGTAACCAGAGACAGGATGGATATCATCATAGTAGAGAGCAACAAGTAGACCGCTCGTTCCACTAAGAAACCAGTAAAAAATTTCTTTGCGAGTCTATAAAACACATAGACCGTAATACCGGACAGGATAAAATCCGTCAGTTTGACTCCGATCACTGTTTTACCGAACAGGGTTGAAAAAGCTCTTAGTAGCCAGGCAACCATCGGAGGATGGTCAAAATACGAAAGGCTTAGATTTTCACTATACATGTAATAATATGCATCCTGTGGCATCATACCCATGGTGAATACCAGTAAGACTCGAATCACAATAATTGTAATTACTCCCCAGAGAATAAAGTGTATCGAAGACTTACCCATAGATATATCCATATATAAATTGACTTACTAAATTGGTTATACTCAATGCATAAGAGTTGACAGTTTCAAAAGCTAGCTTTGATCGCCTTGAGACTTTGAGTTTTTGAGTTTTTAGCTCGGATGATTTACAGAATTCTTTTACATCCCGGCATCAGCTGAAACGTTCCGGAAAGCTACACTAAAGATGAGATAATTTATTGAAAAGTAAATATGCCTTATGGGAAGTTTGAACGAAATTTCAAGAAATGTAAGCTATCATCTATCTATGTCAGAGTTCTTCTTCTTTGAATAAAGAATCCTGCCATATCTCATCTGAATTAAGATTGAGCTTCCAGTAAGATGACTGTATCTGTCGGATTAATTTACCGGAGGATGTCATGATCTTCCCCTCCTGAGGAAAACTTTCTTCCCATTTCTTTATGGAATAAGGGAAATGATCAGTGAAGGTAATTTGTAATGTACGCTCCAATAATGGATACTTAAGTGTATAAATGAGTAACCCCTCCTTCTTTTCCATCATCGCTGTGCAACTTTGTGGTTTGGAACCCGTATGCATTAATCTTTGATAGAAAAATCCTGGAACCACCATAAGATCGCTAAGTGGCAATCGTTCAGGATCTATACGCAGCAAAGTCCATAATTCATCCTCTATCCAGGTTAGCCCAATTTTTTCATTTTTACTTTCGTCTTCAAAGTAAGAGAATACGGAAATATTCCATTTTCCTTTGTTAATGACTTCAGTGTAAGTCTGTCCACACCACTCCTGGATAGAATAAGTTGCTTTAAGTGCATGTTTTCCTTGCCAGACTGGGTGGAATATGCTGGCCATCATGGAATAGGGGTAAATGCCTGTATTGAATTTCTTTGTAAAGTTCAATTTCATTACCGATACATTCTCCCTGGAATCATCATTAACCTTTACAAATTTACTGGCTGAGAATGGTTCCGTGACGAATATCAACACTGAAGTACCAGTTCGTTTCTCACCGTACCTCACTTCTTCCAAATGGTAGCTATTCAATTCAGCCACGCCGGTATACCAATAGTCTCTGAACTCTTTTGAAAGGTCTTCAAAATGTCCTTTTGCAGACCGGGTCTGACATCCGATTACTGATAAAAATAATAGGAAGTAAAAGATCGAAAATTTAATTTTGCCCATGGTTTTAATTTTTGTAGAAGAGGAAGCGAAACCTCGGGTTTTGTGACATTGACCTAGGAGTATACAGACATGAGATATGACGATAAGATGCAGTGATTCAAAGATATTGAAAAAAATACAATTGATTGGATATTCCCATGATCATCAAAGGCTGGGCATAAAAAAAGCCGCAAGGATGTTATAATTCCTTCCGGCTTAATGTTTGCAGCCCGTAGGGGATTCGAACCCCTGCTACCAGGATGAAAACCTGGCGTCCTAACCCCTAGACGAACGGGCCTCTTTTTCTAAGAGATGGCAAATATAGTCTAAATTTTTAATTTGCAAAAAAAATCAAAACAAATGTGTCTGAATCTTCATTAATATAATGTGATTATAGCAGTTAAATGAGCTAATAATCTAAGTATTAGGCACCTGGGAGGAACACAATAAATTTATATAAAATATTTATTTTTTCCCTACCTTTGCAGGTTTCATTTAGGCCCCTCATGGGTGTAACATTTAATAAAAGTACGGATTAAAATTAAAACTTATGGCAAAGAAAATTGCAATTAATGGCTTTGGAAGAATAGGAAGACTGACATTTCGAAGTTTACTTGATAATGAAGAGGTTCAGGTTGTAGCAATCAATGATCTTACGGATAATGCTACTTTGGCACACCTTCTCAAATATGACACAGCACATGGTATCTTGAACCATAAAATAACATCTGATGATGAAAATATATTCATTGATGGAGAGAAAGTGGTTGCCCTGTCTGAGCGAGATCCGTCAAAGTTGCCATGGAAAGAACTTGGAGTAGATATTGTACTGGAGTGTACAGGAATTTTCCGATCTCGTGAAAAGGCTGGTCTGCATATTAAAGCCGGAGCTAAAAAAGTTTTGATTTCTGCACCAGCGCAAGGTGATGTAAAAACCATCGTACTTGGCGTTAATGAGGATGAAATAGATCCTGAAGAAACTATTTTTTCCAATGCATCGTGTACGACCAATTGTCTGGCACCGGTTATAAAATTATTGGATGAAAATTTTGGCATTGAACTCGGATCCATGAGTACAATACATGCTTATACGGCTGATCAGAATCTCCAGGATGCTCCGCATTCGGATTTACGACGAGCAAGAGCAGCAGCTCAGAATATAGTTCCTACAAGTACAGGAGCCGCTAAAGCTGTTGGGCTGGTTTATCCTGCGATAGGCAATAAAATTATGGCTATGTCTTTTCGTGTACCAACCCTCACAGGGTCGCTCATTGATCTTACTGTAAAAGTCAAAAAAAGTGCGACCATCGAAGAAGTGAATAAGGTGTTTGAAGAAGCTGCTTCAGGTGATATGAAGGGTATTTTAAAATATGAAACCGATCCGATCGTATCCAGTGACATCATTGGCTCTCCTTATTCTTCCATTCTAGATTCAGAATTGACAAATTGCGATGGAGATTTTGTCCGCGTAGTTAGTTGGTATGATAATGAAGCTGGTTATTCTACCCGCTTGGGTGAACTAACGGTGAAGTTGGCAACCATGTAATATTGTCATAGTCTCGATAAGATAGAATAAAGCCGCTTTCTCCAAATGAGTGAAAGCGGCTTTTTTTATGATTCGTATGCAGTATTATGGCGTTACTTCTGATCCTTTCTTTTTACCTCGGTCCAAAGTTTTATATAATACGCTATGCAACGCCGGCCTGATATTAAGACTGGAAAGCTTATTGTTCTCCCGGGTAGGATTTACACGGTTACTGAGAAACACAAATGTGTAATCTACGGCCGGATCTACCCAGATCATGGTGCCCGTAAAACCACTATGGCCGTAACTTTCTTGTGAAGCTAAAGGCGACATATAACTATCAACGGGATGGTCAGGTAATGGCGGGCGGTCAAATCCCAGCGCTCTTCGATTTCCTTCCTCACAATAGTAACAACTGGTAAAGATATTCATCGTTTCAGCGGACCAGTATGTTTTACCGCCATAACGGCCATTTCTTCTCCATGTCTCTCCTTGATCTGTTTCTGTTGGCACGATTTGGTTCATATTAAATGACTTGGATGGATTGTACACGGTATTATAAGCACCCAATGAGTGGAATACACTGCCTTCAAGGTATTGATCCAGGGATTGACCCGTTTTCTCCTTGGCCAGATCAGGAATCAAAAGAAAAAACAGCCCCGAATATTTGTATTCATTACCCGGTTTTAATGGTGAATCTTTTATGGATTTATAGATAAACCGGTTAAATCTATCGGAAATATAAATCGAATCTGTAACTGCAAATCTGTAATGACCGTGACGAGTAGGGGAGAGCGTGTTTTTATAAAAACGACCATTGTCTTTTTTTGCCATTTCATAATAAATCAAATAAGGGTATAATCCAGCACTATGGGTTAATATCCGCTTCATTCCCAGATTGCCTTTATCGGATCTTTTGAAATATGGAAAATAATCTGAAAGGGTCTTATCCAGAGAAAATTGTCTCTGATCGTACATCGTCATCAACGCATTGACTCCACCTACTACTTTCGTCAGACTGGCCAGATCATAAAGATCATGTGGCCTTACGCTGTATTTATTATCATAGGAATGGTAACCTATTGATTTCTGATAGATGACAGCTCCTTTATAGGCTATTGAGACTTCCGCACCTGGATAGGCTGCAGAATCCAGCCCCAGTTGCATAATAGAATCGAGTTGTTGGGTGATATATGCTTCATCCAGCCCAAAATAGGCAGGTGGCAAAAACGCTATTCTTTCTGAGGGTATGATTCTTCCCCGTTCATCCCGGGCTATTCCATTCATAATGTATTGGGCCGCCAGATCCATCATTCCCTTCCTACCATCTGTTAGCTGTAATCCCGTGCTGTGTGAGTCATTGTTATTGAAATCCGGCTGAATCATTGGTCCGATTTGGATTCTGTAATATTTCTCATACGATGAAAAAATGGTTGGCCATTTCTTGTCATCTCCATAAACGACAATAGGTATTTGATCATCAGAAGCTATCAAGGAGTCGGGCCAATTCCATCGATAGATTAATCTGGTGTTCTGATCGCCGACATAAGAACTGATTCTATTCTGGAATACTTTAGCCGATCGCCTGTCCGGGTGTACCCAGTAGATGATAAATGTCTTGTTTTTTAAATCCGTAATATCTAAAGGAGAAACACGATCCTGGTTCTTTAATAAATCAGCAAACTCTTCAATGTCATTAAGTTGTGGTGTATAGCTTTGCCCCACTAATGAAACAGCATCAATGATGAAAAACAGACAGGTGAAAAACAGTGCAAGATGCCAAAATGGAAATCGATTAATCGTAAGTAACTTGTTAGAAGCCATATGCGGGATTGTCTTTTATATATTCTACTCCTTTTGCTAATGTATTATCGTTGATCATCCTTTTGGCTGAAAGAAGAGTTTTTCTCCTGTTGGGAGCATAATCCGGTTCACCTGGAATGAGACTTTGTATTTGTACCCGCTCGGAGGAATGAATCATACGGCCGTCACCTATATAGATACCCACATGAGTAACCCGGTCTTTCTTTCCGTTTTCACCTTTGGTGCCAAAAAATAGAAAATCTCCAGGTTTTAGTTGACTCAGATTTTCATCCAGTGGTACTTCGATGCCACTATTCACCTGTTGACTGGCATCCCTGGGGAGTTGCATGCCATTCAAATAATAGACCATTTTAGTAAAGCCGCTGCAATCCACTCCTTTACCTGATGTCCCACCCCATAAGTAGGGACGTCCCATGAATTTATAGGCTGTATTTTTTATGGCCGACCACTCGGATAAAGATGATAGCGACATATCCTTCAGGGATTCCACGGATTCTGTGGGCACGAAACCTTTCCGGCCGTCTGGCAGACTAACTGCGGTATAAGTGGATTCTACTCCTGTTTTTTGTAAAACATCTCCTGCGACCAGATCTGATACAATTGCTCCCTTTACATCCGGGGTTTCATAACAAAATCCAAAATCATTCCGATACATTACTTTTTCAGTATGATGATAATTCATGAGCTCCTCTTTGCCGGGAAATACAAGAGCACCTCCATCAATCCAGGCAAGGTATTTGTCAGGGGATTGGATGTAATACCAGTACCCGTCTTTCTCCCATACCGTGACTTGTTGCCCCATCAGCACTTGTGTGGATAATTCAGCCGAATGGCTTGGATTGGACCGCATATTACCTACTGAAACATTTATCAGAGCGGTATCCATTGGCGTGATTAATTGGAATGAATCAAGATTCAACCCTGGAAACCTTTTGGCGATTCTTAGCACCTGTTCATAAGCTTCAGGGTTGGAAGAACGGCCTTTTACATAAGTCCCATCAGCTGGTATATTATAATCAAAAATCTGAACGCGCCGGTCAGGAACAAAAGTGGTTTTGAGAGAATCCATGACTTGGCTCAGTTCCTCAGTAGTTTTTTGATTTTCATCTATATTATTGCAACTGCTAATCACTATTAAAAGACTTAAGACAGCCATATTTATGACACTCCAATTGGCAATACAGAGTCCTTTCAAAGATTTCATGTTAATCCTGTTTATTTGGTGGGATAATGTACTAAAAATTATTGAAAATGAATATGAATTGGTTCATTGGGTTGAATCTTCCGCATATGCTTTATAGAATTGAAGATATGCATATACCGATGGAAAAAGTTAATTTGAACTTTGTATTTATCCTGAAATTGAAGCCATAGAATTATATCTTTTCGTGCAACGCTGTGGGTGTGGCTACATTACAGAATAGTAACCTCCGGTATCAACTGTATTCCAAACCGTTGATGAACAGCTGTTTGAATTTCATCTTTAAGACGTAAAATGTCAGTCGCCGATGCATCTCCATAATTGACCAGGACAAGGGGTTGGTGTTGATAAGTGCCCACCTGGCCTATTCTCTTGCCTTTGAAACCGGATTCCTGGATCAGCCAGGCAGCGGGTATTTTGACTTCCGATTCATCTACAGAAAAGGATGGTGCATTAGGATATTCCGAAAGTAGTTCTTCGAAGAATGACCTCGAAACGACAGGATTTTTAAAAAACGATCCGGCATTGCCAACTTTGTGCCAATCGGGTAATTTGGATTGACGGATATCTATAACGGCCTGACTCACCTGATGAATAGTGGGATCGGACGATCCCTGGTTGTCCAGATATTTCTTAAGGGCGTTATATCCGGAGTGAATGGTATGATTATGTCTTGAAAGAGTAAGATAGATCCTGGAAATGAAGCCTTTGCTTTTCCATTCTCTTTTGAAAATGCTGTCTCTATATCCGAAGCTGCAGTCGCTTGCAGGAACAAAGGAATGAGTACGATTACTAAAATGAAAATAATCTATGCCATGAAGCACATCTTTTAATTCCACGCCATAAGCACCTATATTTTGAATGGGAGCTGCGCCAGCGGTGCCAGGGATCAGGGATAAGTTCTCAAGACCACCAAAATTATGCGAAAGGGTCCATTGAACCAATTGGTGCCAATTCTCACCCGATCCTGCTGAAACGATTACCTCGTCAGGATTCTCTTCTATTATTTGAATGCCTTTTATCTGATTGAGTAAGATGTGTTCATATGTTGGTTTAGTTAGCAATATGTTGCTTCCTCCTCCAATAACAAGTCCTTGTGGAAACTCTCTAAAAACTGCCTCAACGTCTAAGATGTCTTCCAGGAAAATTAAGTTATCAACCTTTGCATCAATCCCGAAAGTGTTATAAGGTTTTAAAGAAACCTGAAACTCTGTTCGCATGAATCAATCATTTTCCAGTTGGAGACGAGCCAATTGATTGTAGGCACCATTAGGATCTTCCATCAACGATTCGTGTGTACCTGATTCGACAATCTCACCCTGAGACAGTACATAGATCCGGTCCACATTTCGAACGGTTGAAAGTCGGTGTGCAATAACGATGGAGGTCCTTCCTTTCATAAGAGTATCCAGGGCATGTTGGACAAGCTGTTCGGATTCAGCATCCAGACTGGAAGTAGCTTCGTCCAGTATGAGAATGGCCGGATCTCTTAACAATGCCCGTGCAATGGCGATACGTTGGCGTTGTCCACCCGATACCTTAGCACCCCGTTCCCCTACGACGGTACTCAGCCCATCAGGGAAATTTTCGATGAATTCCATGGCGTTGGCATTCCGGGCAGCTTCAATAACTTCTTCTTCTGTGGCATCTGGACGTCCATA
>CAJDXA010000054.1_pt1 | contig 10658 bp, 4 predicted proteins | sample 7391711 | NCBI WGS metagenome assembly CAJDXA01 (sample SAMEA7055748, study PRJEB34461) | soil metagenome | biome: terrestrial ecosystem; feature: Peninsula; material: soil | place: Antarctica | collected 2016
TGGCTTCGTATTGCCTTCCCTCCGGTGAGGTGGCACAGCCTTCTTTCAAGCTGTCGGATATGTTTGCATGCAGAGCAAACAAAAAAAGCTTCCATAAATTATGGAAGCTTTTGAAATAGTTTTATTGTAAGAGAGCCATTTAATCAGTAAGCAATACTTTGCTTAATGGCTTATTAATATCGTCGTTTGGATTTTTTACCTCCTTTTTTCTTAAACATATTGCCGCCTTTTCCATCATTTCCAGTCGGAGGTCCGTTTCGCGTCATGGCGCATCGGAATCCAACTGACCGGCTGGACATATCCTGATTCATATATCGCCGGGTACCAGGACTCAACCAATATGGTCGATCAGCCCATGATCCACCTTTAATCACCCGCGTACTATCAGATATCAGGGAATTTTCTCCATAGATGTATTCTGCGCCAGAATCTTCATCACCGTCCATATAATCACGTGCATCTGCTACGGATATAGATTGAACCCTCTCGACCTCTTCTACTGACATTAATCGTTGTTGGATCCGACCCAAACTGTCCTTATCGACCAAAGACCCATCCTCATTTTTCACCGCCGTGGTAAATGTATTACCCCGGAAAGGATTCAGATCCTGATTATCTACATCTTGCAAGGTAAGACTATGCATGGGACGGTAAACATCCGCTACCCATTCACTTACATTACCAGCCATATTATACAACCCATAGTCGTTGGGGTAGAAACTGACAGTCGGTGCCGGAATCGATGCCTGATCATTGAGATGTCCTGCAACTCCCATATAATTACCTGCCGACTGCTTGAAGTTGGCCAGGTATTCACCCTGGTATTTTCCTTTCCACTTATATCGTACGGTATTCCCATTCCAGGGATATATTTTCCTATCTGTAATGAGATCATTGACTTCCGATTCCAAATTGCCTTCCAGGGCATATGCAGCATATTCCCATTCAGCTTCTGTCGGTAGACGGTAACTTGGTAACATGATCCCATCTGAATAATTCACCGAACGTTCTCCTCCTGTGGAAAGATCTTTCAGGTTCTTTTTCACAGATCCTTCATATTTTCCCGCCAGATACGCATCAGTGTTAAAGTTATCACTATTTTTCTGGTCCGGATTGGGATTCAGAATCCCTTTTTCGATCAATAACATTTCATTGACCCGGTCTGTCCTCCACTTACAATACTCCACGGCTTGTTCCCATGTGACTCCCACTACAGGATAATCATCATAGGAAGGGTGTCGAAAATAATTTTCCACATAGGGTTCATTGTATGCAAGTTCTTCCCGCCATACCATGGTATCAGGGAGAATATCAGCTACCCGCTGGGGATATTGTTCGCCAAAGACTCTGCTGTTCCAATAGACAAACTCACGATAATCGATATTGGCTACCTCCGTTTCATCCATATAAAAAGAAGAAACAGTTACCCGTCGAGGTACCGCATCCCAAGTAAACATAACATCTTCCTGGGGATTGCCCATGGTAAATGTTCCACCCTGAATTAGCACCAGATTGGGTCCTGTAATTTGACCGTCGTAATTCAGTTTCTGAAATCCACCCCATTCTTCACTGTTGTATTTCCAGCCTGTAGTAGAAGAAACATCCTTCTTCTTACAAGAGGAGAAACTCAGTAAAATAGCTAGTGTGAAACCAATATAAATATATGTTCGCATGAAAAACCTCGATTTTATGCCAAAAGTAAACTAAATTTAATTTCTTTCCAGTCAATTTCAAAACGGCTTTTTAATGTTCTTATTTTGTTCATGCTTAATATTTGCGAATAAAAGCTTTATATATAGCTGCCGATGAGGTTTCGCAAACATAATACATCGTGGTTTTTGCTGTTGTTTACAGCTATGACCTTTGTGGTCTTCCTGCCATTGTACATGGGAGGATACACATTGCGTGGAGAGGCGACTGATCTGCTTATGCCCGTATTCTCCCATATGCGCGAAGCATTGTTACAAGGTGAATGGCCACTCTGGAATAAATACCAAAATCAGGGGATCGCAACCTCTGTATGGCCACTTTACTGGAATCCGGCCTGTCTTATACTTGCCTGGGTGCTTCCTTCTCCGGACCTGGCTCTCAATGCGTGGTATCTGATACTCCTCTTTATTGCCGGATTGGGATTTTATAAGTTCGCAGGGCTATTCCTAAAGAATCAACGGCTTATAACACTGGCTGGTCTATGCTACCCGTTAACAGGCTTTTTCGTGGTTCAGAGTCAGGACATGGGGTTGATAACTACAGCTGCCTGGTTGCCGCTCTTACTGTACGAAACCATACGTTACCAGAATACCGAAAAATCACACCACCTCTCATTTCTGGCCATTGGATATTTCATGTTCATGACCGGAACGTCCCAAGGGTTTGTCCTCATGGTCACTTGCCTTTTGGGCATTCTAATGTTGTATGCTGTTCTGTCAAAAAAGCACTCCATTACCAAATCAATTTATCCATTTGCCACCATCCTTCTTACAGGCTTTTTGATTTGGAAAATTTATTGGGAACGGTGGCAATCGTATGTGGATTCACCCGGATATGGATCTCTAAAAACAAGTGTTTCCCAAAGCTTCCACGATCTGTCAAGCCTTTTCCTATCAAAGACTACCGGGACTCCGGCATGGTTCATGGGTCAGGAAGGGCCGGTGCAATTTCATTCGTTTATCGGCCTGATTATCCTGGTGTTGGCTTTGCTATCTTTTTGGTATTCCAAAACACGGGTGGATAGAAGGTTGGCATATGCATGCCTCCTGCTTTTATTCCTGGGCATCATTTTTCCCTTATTTGAAAATACCGCATCGACATTCAGCGGAATGAGCGGGTTAGCTTTATCAGCCGGCATAAAGATACTTCTGGTCATTTGCCTGGTGGTTTTAGGTCTTCGCGGACTTGAAAATATATCCTCCGATCCTAAAAAAGGCCGGATTCCGTTTCTTGTACTCTCTCTGGTCTTTGCGGGTGTGGCGTTAATTCCTATGGACATCTCCCCTATCCGAACAGATTCTGCGCTCACGTTCTGGTTTATTCATATGGATCTGTGGAAGTCGGCTTTATTTTTATTTCTCGCCGGGATTTTACTTTGGATCCGTGGGCCGTCTCTAAGATTGTTGCTCCTGAGCGGGCTGATCCTGGTAGAAATCGGATTGTCCAGCTGGCTCAACCAGGATAGCAATTTATACAACGAATATCCGTCTTCTCTTTTTTCGGATGAAATCAGTTATCCGGAAGTAAAATCGGAAACGATAGACCTTACGACTCCTGTGGGACGCTATACGGATGAGGACTTACAGATAGCTTCATTGGATCGCAACACCGGAACTCTGTTCCGCCGAATCGTCCGGGATGGATACTGGCCCTGGATCACAAAACTTCACGAAAAGAATGAGAACACCGTTACCCGGGATGAGCAGCTGAGATATCCTTTGTTTTACTTTAGCCGGGATACTTCTTCACAAGCAAAACCGAATTATACTAATTTTGATAATTTCATCACGGTACTTTCTGAATCCGATCACACGTGGGAACTGTCCATACTGGGTGAATATGAAAAATTTCTGATCTTCAATCAAAATTATAACAAAAACTGGATGGCGACCATAGACAGTGAAAGAATCCCGGTCCTCCGCACAAGTGCAGGCATGATAAAAATTCCGATTGTCCCGGGATTACATAAGGTAGTTTTTCAATACCGGACCGATGGGTTGCTCCATATCTTTGTTGTCAGTATGATCGCATTGGCCGTTTTGATGATCTTTTTACTCATAAAAAGAGTTTTTCCACTTTCCGTCCTGGTAGCAGGAATACCCGTTGTCGTTATTTATTTGATGGCTCCGATAGGGCACCAACCGAAATTTACCGGTGTTATCCAACCAAAAGTTGATGCCGATTCCGCTGATTACATCATGAACTATGAAGAGAAAGCGCTGTTCTGGCATGCGCGTTCTGTTCAGATCACAACCGAAGATTCTTTTGATGGATACCGGTCAGAAATGCTCCATAAAAACGCCGAATACAGCGCAACGCTTCAGATCCACAAGAACGCCCTAAAAGGGAAGAAGGAGCTGGAATACAAGTTTTACCTAAAGTCCACAAAACCCATTAATACAGCTGTCGTACTTAAAACATACTCCGTCGAAGAGGATTCATATAACATTCAGTATATCACTTCGTTGAATAGTGACAAATGGGAAGCCATAGAAGGTCGATTCTCGTTGGAGGACTTACCAGCTCCGTTGGTCAAACTCGATTTTTACATTTGGAACCATGAAAAACAGGATTTTTTAATCGATGATATACAGGTTAAGCTAAACCCATGAGAAGTTTTTACATCATCATAATTTTATGGTTTACTTCGGCTATGGCCTATACCCAAACTCATATCGAGCTGGATCTGAGCTGGCAGGAAAACCGTGGTGAGCAGCTTATACTGAAAAATGAAGGTCATGATACAGGAAATCTTCCTGTTGTATTCCGAAGAATTCCGCTCTCCAATAATGATAGCCTTCGCGCAAAGATCATCGTTACGGAGGAAAAAAGATATAGTGATTATAAATCTCCCCCTGGCCTTTCCAGTCAATATAAAGTCATTACCTACACCGAAACGGAACAAGGGCAGCAGTATGGCACGATTTTTCTGTACCCCATCAGGTCCAATAATCAGAATGATGTCACGGTCCTCCTGACGGGGCGCTTGGAAATAAATACCATCCCTCAAAGACCCCGCCTCACCACTCGCAGTGTCAATTTCACTTCCACGTCGGTTCTATCAGAAGGGAAGTTGCTCAAAATTCCTGTACCGGAAAGCAATGTTTATCGCATCAACTTTGAGCAGTTACCTTCAGATTGGAAAGGGAATGGGTTTTCGCCGGACAAAATCCAACTTTTTGCCGGACACGCGGGTCCGCTGCCTTATGGGGTTGACGAACCAAAAACAGATGACCTGATAGAAGTTCCTTATTATAAGGATGCTAATGGTCTGATCTTTTATGCCTCCGGCAGTGATATCAAGATTCCATCTTCCGAGACCGGATATGTGACCATCAGTCACAATGTATATTCGGATACCAATTTTTATTTTCTGCGGTATGGCGTTGAAAATGGTCAGCAAATGAACCCACCGAATAACCTAACATCGCCGCCTTCTTCCTCAGTGGAAACAGGTGCCGATGTCTGGCGATACGAGAAAGATAATCACAATATCCTGGAAGGTATCATCCAGGGTTCCGGACGAACCTGGTACACGGATGCTTTTACGGGAACTTCCACTCGTGACTATTCCAAGCAGATTGCAGATCTGCCGATCGACAAAAGCAAGGAAGTATTGTTTTCCACCGGTTTTGCCGGACGCTCCGACTTCAATAATACCGTCACTTTCAAGGTAGGAGATCGCACCTACTCCAGGGCCATGACCTCCGTTCAAATGTCTGACCGCTATGGAATCGCAGCCCGATTAGTCAGCATCAATGAAAAACTGTCGCTGAACACACTTCATTTGGATCTTCGTCACCAAACACAACAGAGCAACAGCCGTGGCTGGTTAGATTTTCTGGAACTGGGCTTTACCAAGCAGCTTCAATATAAAAATGTGCCGCTGGAATTTTATTCCTGGGAGAAAGGTACGTCCTTCAAAGTGTCGAATGCCAAACCGGGATTGCTGGCTATGGACATAACCAATCCATTTCAGACAACTCTTCTGCCTGCACTCCATCAGGATAATAACTTTTGGTTTCAACACGCAGGGAACAGTCAATCCATTTCGCGGCACTATGTGGTGTTCGACCCCGGCAAAGTGACTCAGCTAACTGGGCTAAAATCCATCGGGAATCAAAATCTACATGAAATAGAATCGGTCGATTACGTTATTGTCTATCATCCTTTGTTTCTCCAGTCAGCGCAGCAATTAGCAGATCACCGCCGTCAATACAATGGATTTACCGTAAAGCTGGTAAATATCAAAGACATTTACAATGAGTTCTCTTCCGGGAAAACGGATCCTTCGGCATTGCGCAATTTCCTAAAGATGCTTTACAGCAGGGGGAATCCGAATATCCGGGTATTGCTTTTCGGGGATGGAAGTTTCGACTATAAACACAATCCAAAACTGGTGGCCTATGCGGATGAAAACTTCATCCCGGTGTATGAAACAGAGAATTCTCATAATCCCATCCGCGCATTTCCATCCGATGATTACTATGCGCTATTGGATGACCGGGAAGGAGGAGATTTAAAAGGAGCATTGGATATTTCTATAGGCCGGATTCCAGTACGTACGCCTTCTGAAGCGGCCGTGATGGTGCAGAAAATAGTAACTTATGAGACTGGCGCGCGGCGGTTTGGTGACTGGCGCAAGGATATGCTGCTCGTGGCAGATGACGGAAACTATAATCTTTTCCTGGGATACACCGAAAGACTAAGTAACAAAATAGAGGAAAAAGCCCCTCAATTTCAAATTAACAAAGCTTATATTGATGCATTCCCGCGGCAGATAACAGCTACAGGTGTATTTAGCCCGCGAACAAATGCCATCATCAACAACAGTGCTTTTGAAGGTCAGTTGCTTATCAACTATCAGGGACATGGCAGCTCCAAAGGTTGGGCAGATGAGGCCATTTTAACAAAGATTGACCTGGAAAAATGGAATAATTCCCAAAAATATCCCATTCTGGTCACTGCCACATGTACTTTTGGCGGGTATGACGACCCGAAGGAAGTCACAGCCGGTGAATATTCACTGATTCTCCCGGATAAAGGAGCTATTGCCTTGTTCACTACCACGCGCGTCGTGTATGCTAATTCCAATGACCGGCTGACGAATTCCGTTTTTGAACGACTGATGGAAAGGATGGATGATCCACCGGAGCTTGGAGAATGGATACGCCTGGCTAAGAATGCCAACCGCTCGGACACCCTCGACATTAACTCGCGTAAGTTCACTCTTCTCGGTGACCCGGCCATGAAAATTGCCCTTCCCAAATACCAGGTGGTCGTAAGTGAAATCAACGGACAAAACCCCGCCAGTACTGATTCAATTCGGATAGGTGCTTTACAAAAAGTGACGATAAAAGGCTATATCACAGATTATCAGGGGCAGAAACAACCCGGATTTAACGGTGAACTTGCCCCCACTCTTTTTGACAAAAAGAAAATTCTGCAAACAATTGGATATGGCAATGACAATTATCCGGAGAAATATGGGGTGTGGCAAAATGTGATCTACAAAGGAAGGGCATCGGTCAATCAGGGTGAATTCCAATTCGAGTTTATCGTCCCACAGGATATAGATTATTCGATCGGATATGGCCGTCTCAGTTTATATGCGGATGATGGTGTTCAATTGGATGCATGGGGCTTGGGACAGAACATCCTGATCGGTGGCACCGCGGAGAATCCCATTGAAAATGACCATAAAGGACCGGAGATTGATATTTATCTCGGTGATAAAAATTTCATGAACGGCGACGAAGTGGATCCCAATTCGATTCTGCTATTGGATATAGAAGATATCAGTGGAATAAATGTCAGCGGCAATGGAATTGGCCACGATCTTATTTTTTATCTTGATGGCCAGATCGAGTCTGCGACGGTTCTGAATAACTATTTTAAATACGAATTAAATTCCTATGCGAAAGGAAGTGTAGAATATCCCCTGGATAATCTGGAACCGGGTAAACATTCCCTGACGATAAAAGTATGGGACAGTTATAATAATTTATCTGAAAAAACGGTTGAATTCTATGTCAATAAGAAAGACCTGGCAGTTAAGCATGTATTGAATTATCCCAATCCGTTTTTCGATCGGACTGAATTCCAGTTCGAGAACCCTCTGATTGGTGATGACCTTACGATAGTGATTGATATCTATACGCCTTCTGGTCGGATGGCTCACAGGATTCTGGAAAACCGGAATTCGTCAGGTCAAATGATCCGTGGGATTTATTGGGATGGCAGAGATCAATGGCAACAAAGACTGGCAAATGGCGTATACATATATAAAGTAAAAATAGTAGAACAAACCGGAAATAAAACAACGCAATTAAGCAGTGAATTTCAAAAGCTTTTGCTGTTAAATTAATTGAACAAAATTGACTTATATTTGCACCCTTTTGAGGAACTACAACCAACAACATGAAAAAAATATTACTATTCTTTTTCCTTATACTGTCTGGACTATATGCCCGTGCCCAATGTGAATTCAATCCCATTACCAACGAGCTGCAGTTTCCCGACGGAACGAAATGTCCCAATGCAATACCGACTGCTGTCCCTTTTCTTACGATCACGCCCGATGCCCGTAGTGGAGCCATGGGTGATGCTGGTATAGCTATATCAGGAGATGCCAACGCCATCGCATACAATATATCGAGGCTGGCTTTTGCGGAGGAAGATGCAGGAATTTCATTGACTTACACGCCATGGTTGAAGAACATTGGATTGAATGATGTTTTCCTGGGCTATGTATCCGGTTATACGAAGCTGGATAATTTCCAGGCAGTCACAGGTTCACTGAGATACTTTAGTCTGGGTGAGATTCAATATACGGATGAGAACGCTATGCCGCTCGGATTCGGACATCCCAATGAGTTTGAAATAGCGCTGGGTTATGCGCGGCTGTTGGGAGAGAATCTAAGTGTAGGAGTTGGTGGAAAATTCATCTATTCCAATCTGGCTACCGGCGAAAGTGTGGGTGGGATTGAAATTCAATCGGGTATTGCCGGTGCAGCAGATATTTCATTTCTCTATAAGATCGAAATGGAAGGCTACTATGAAAGTAATTTAAATATCGGGTTATCGTTGCGCAACCTGGGATCAAAGATCTCTTACGTAAAGGACCGCAGCTTCTTTATTCCGGCAAGTATCGGGCTGGGTGTTGCTTATGATATGAAATTTGATGAGTATAATAAGCTGACCCTGACCACCGATATCAATAAACTGATGGTTCCTACACCACAGATAGATACTACTTTGCAAAGAAAAAGCCTGGATGCATCACCCATAGCTTCCTGGTTCAACTCGTTCGGGGACGCTCCGACAGGGTTCAAAGGTGAGATGAGAGAATTGACGTTTTCATTTGGTGCCGAATATTGGTACGCGAATCAATTTGCAGTACGGGCAGGATATTTCTATGAATCTCCTCTGAAAGGGAATCGGAAATATCTGACGGCCGGATTGGGAATCAAATATAACATCATCGGAATTAATCTGTCTTACTTATTGTCCACTCAGAACACCATCCAGTCCTCTTCACCCTTGGATAAGACACTTCGATTCAGCATTCTGTTTAATTTTGGTGAAGCGGATAACAGAGGAAGGATGTAGGGGAGATGAAAGGTCAAAGGTGAAAGCAGGGGATTTATCCATACAGAAACACAGGGATTTGCAAGCTGGTGAATCCCACAGACTCGACAGAGGATGTGGGAGAAGAGATTGTAAAGCCCGGTTTACTGAAGATCAATCCGGGCTTCACAACTTATAACTCACACCTCATAATTCATAACTAATTCACTCTTCTATCGCTGCCACTCCCGGCAACGTCTTCCCTTCCAGGTACTCCAACATAGCACCCCCTCCCGTAGAAATAAAGGAAATATTATCGGCTTCACCGGATTGATTAATAGCAGATACCGAATCACCACCACCAACCATGGTAAAAGCACCACGCCGGCTGGCTTCAGCCATCGCCTTGGCTATAGCTAAACTTCCACCTGCAAACTTTTCCATTTCAAAAACACCCATCGGACCATTCCACATAATGGTTTTGGATTTTACGATGACTTCTGAGAACGTTTTAATGGCTCTTTCACCAATATCCAACCCCATCCATCCGTCGGGAATCTGGTCACTTGGCACAACCTGCGTTTCTGCGTCATTGCTGAATTCGTTTGCTATTACGCTATCTTGGGGAAGAAGTATTTCCGTTCGTTCCCGGGTTGCCTTATGGAGTAGCTTATTGGCAAGCTCCAGCTTATCCTCTTCGACAAGGGAATTGCCAATCTTACCTCCACTTGCTCTGAAAAACGTATAAGCCATACCCCCTCCTACCAGGATATAATCACACTTTCCTATAAGATTTTCCAACAGCCCAATCTTATCGGACACTTTGGCCCCACCAACGATTGCTGTGTAAGGCTTTTCAGGATTGGAACGAAGGCGTTCTGCATTTTTCAATTCCTTTTCCATCAGCAGGCCGAAAGACTTGTGGTCTTTATCGAAAAATTGGGCCACCACAGTGGTCGATGCATGGGCGCGATGCGCCGTACCAAACGCATCATTCACATAATAATCCCCAAGTTCACTCATTTTTCGGGCCAGGTCTTCATCTCCATTTTCCTCTCCAGGTTCAAATCTTGTATTTTCGAGTAACAACACTTCTCCCGGTTTGAGATGTTTAGCTTTCTGCCGGGCATCTTCACCTACGGTATCATGTGCAAATTGGACCGGTTTCTCCAGCAAAGCAGCTAAATCATCAACCACATTCTCCAGAGTAAACTTTTCGCGGTCAATACTTCCATCTTCCTTTTTCTTTTTCTGAGGACGTCCCAGATGTGACATCAGAATAACCGCCGCATTGCGATTCAATAATTCCTGCATGGTAGGAAGTGCTGCGCGAATCCGGGTGTCATCCGTAATATGACTATCTTTATCCATCGGTACAT
>CAJDXA010000293.1_pt1 | contig 10651 bp, 4 predicted proteins | sample 7391711 | NCBI WGS metagenome assembly CAJDXA01 (sample SAMEA7055748, study PRJEB34461) | soil metagenome | biome: terrestrial ecosystem; feature: Peninsula; material: soil | place: Antarctica | collected 2016
ATTTCAGGTGATGTTGTAATTCACAATAATCAAGACGATTGGGTGTATCATAATGAAAAGTTTCAGCCCAGCTTGCTAGGTGTAGCATCAGGTGATGGATATCCTTCTGTCGCTACGGAGCGGTTTTTTAACGGGAAGCACTTTGGTGGATCACTATCAGTCGTTTCATGCTGTCCTGTTGATTTAGACCAAGGCTTTAAACTTTGGCTTAACAATCCTCAAAATGGTAACCCTTTCGATATTTTAGTCTATAACTCGCTGATTGAATTTTCGGGTATTCTTGATCCAATTAAAGGACAACAAAAGGTAAATTTACATGGAAATATATTGATGTCAACCCAAGATGGAGGAGTATTATATGGCTCTGGTAGTATACCCACTTACAATTTGTATTTAGGAAATAATTATCTGATTGATGAAACGGGCAACACGCAATTGCTGAATATTCATTCTCGATTTTCGTTTCTTGCCGAAGAAAGCACCGATATGATTGTCGGTAACAATGTGCCCATCTCTATAACCGCATACCGCCCAGGTCGTCTGCTAACAAAATATATGGGCAGATACGGAGAAGTGAGAGAAAGTGACTACTTCGATACCGAAATAGAAGTAATCAAAAATGGAAACCTTGTATTCTCTGGCGGATACATTGATTTCTTATCTCAATCAAATCTGTTAAATACCGGACTCATAAATGTTAATTACACCAACACAAACATACAAGTAGACGGGCTAGCCAGTAAAAACACGGTAAGTTTAACATTTAATGCTACTCCATACGATGCGCCACCTACCCTGCAAAGATTACAGTTTCGTGATGCAGACAACAATGTTACAGATCGATTCGAGACGGGAGCAGCTGGCAGAATCCGAATTGCAGCCGGCGATTTTCAATTTATTCCGATTGGTGCTTATGGTGGATCATTCAATTATGTAGAAGGAAATAAAGTGGAGGTTTACTACAGCTTATACGATCAAAATAACTGGTCGGAACTTGAACTAACTGAATATCCCGAATATTTTCAAGTGGGCTACGGTGATTACTATGAAGCCAGTCTGGAAACAGTACAGGTAGCTCAAGCAAATTCATGGTTTGATGTACGCATAAAATGTACTGATGCTGCAGGAAATACACAGGATCAAGTAATTTCTCCGGCTTTTAAAATTGAAGATATTACTGTAGCTGTTGACAAAATTTCCGGCAATCCCGACTTTAAAGTATTCCCAAATCCCTTTACAGATCAACTGACTTTAAGCCTTCCGGCAAATGTAACCGGAGACTTTACCCTGCGAATTACTGATATACTTGGGAAAACGATTTACACCGAAAACAAAAGTATGTCTTCATCTAATAATTTGGTTGTCCAAGGTGCTGCTTTGGCAAAAGGAGTTTACTTTTTGACTGTTGAAACTCAGGTTGAGCTGATGGTTAAAAAGATCGTTAAGAGGTGGTAAGCTTTCCTTTGGGCTGACGAAATAAGGTTCTAAAAATCTATCAGGCATTCACATTCCAGCACACCCATTCTTTAGTTCCCATTCAGCGGAGCCGAGGCACCGGTTTTTAAATAAGACATATTCAGAATAGAAAGATCTACAATATTCACAATTCCATCGCAATTACTGTCAGCTCTTGGATCAAAAAAAGTATCTCCAATTGACTTTCCAAATGATAGATTTACATAAGATATATCAATCACATTAATCGCATTATCATTGTTAATGTCACCTGGTTTTAAAGAACCAAAATCCAGAATATTCTCTCCGTCATTCACTTCATAATTGGGTATTCCAATATTTAAACTTACGTTGGCATTTAAGATTAGATCATAAGTGCCAATGGGTGGATTTAGAATTTCGAAATGACCATTCTGATCTATTGATGTTGCTATTGCGCTAACCAATGTAGCGGTGCCCGGTTGGTAGAAAGAAAGTGTTGCAGATCTGTTATTACAATTCGGACTACTGTTTACACTTCCGTTTAATATGGTTTCGCAAAGAATAGAAATGGTTACAGAACCAGTAGTGATATCCATACTCCCAGGGTAAGCCATATACACGTAATAGCTTTGACCAGGCACCGAATTAAGAATTTGGTAGGAATCAATTTCTTCATAAAACAAAATACACCCTATGGGATTGAGCGTAGAACAGTCTCCCTCAAATATAGAGACATTGGCAAGAAAAGTTGATGAAAAATTCAACTCAATATTACCACCATTCCCTGTAAAGGTAAACCAGAAACCATTTACGCCCGAAGAACAATCTGATACAAGCAACTCAGTTCCATCAAGCGATTGGTATGTTGTGGGTTCACCATTACACGCCAGTGGCACCGCTGATTCGCAAATACTTAGTGGGATTGGAGTTTCGCCTACACATTCACAATTGCCATTCCATTTATCTCTCAAGGTATTTGGGTCGTTATCATCGCAAGATGTACCAGCTACAGCATTGCCATTTATAACACCTTCACAGTCTATTATTGCCGGACATGTAATACAAACCATATTGGCATTTACACAGAGATAATTAGCTTGTGAAGTGCCGCAACCAGCATCTATATTCCAATGCACAAATAGATCTGCATCGCTTACAGCGTTAATAATTAAAGGACTGAATCCTGCACCCAGCACAGGCCCATTAACAGAATCGCGGCGCACAGTAATAAATGATAGCGTACCTAACGAATTAATCACACCAGCAAAAGCATAAGAATGACCAGTATAAATACCACTTATTTGAGAGTACTCATCAATGCGAACACAACTTGCTACTGGTGTTTCTGCGCCATTCGGATCGGGAGAAACATTGAAAATCGGATACTTCTTGGTGTTCACGCAATCGTAGTCAATAGGAGTTCCCGCACATACACAAGCGTCTGTAATCAGATCATTTTCAGTATCGGGATCACCGTCGTCGCAGCTTTCGCCAAAATTAACTTGTAGATCATAGCAATCCCAGTCAGCAGCTTCAATAGTTAGCGTAAATTCTTGCTGAAGTGTCCCATCAGACGACACTACAATGTAATAAGTAATGCCTTCTAATACCGGAAGCGGAGATATAATCTGATCAGCAATATCGCTTGCGCCTATATAATATGCCTCAGTACTTATAAAGGGACAGCCAGAGAATACGAAAAGGCCTGTATAAGCAGATGCATTGCTAAGCGTTATAGTTAACAATTCATCCTGATTTGGCGTGTACGAGTATACAACCTCCGGATAGTATAGGTACAAATAATAGCCTGGGTTGTTCTTGTTATTTGTGATTGCTCCGGGTGCCAAAGGAGGAAAGTCTGCCCCGTTATAAGCATCGCCATATCCATCAACAGAATCTGTGGTGGTGAAAGGCAATAAATCTACGGGCAAAGGGTTTCCACAAAACTGACCCGGAATAGTAGGCAAACCAACACATTCACAATTTTCATCAATGCTATCTATTGTAGTTTCGATACCGTCATCGCAAGGCGAAAAAACAGGTAAATCAAATTCCTCACAATAAGCCCATAACAAGTCAATTTGCAAATTGTATTTGTTGTTGTTATTGAAAGTAAATGCTGATGATACAACGATATAATAGGTAGTTCCTTCACTCAAGTATAGGCTATCAATAATCAACTGGTAGTTGTATTTACAGCAATCTAATTCAGTGACTGCTATTGTAGAATCAAACGGACATCCGGCCAGAACGTAAATTCCGGTATAATTATCTATATCTATTGGCGAAATGCGAATGATTTCATTCCGCAAAGGGGTATAAGTATACACCACGTCATTGCCATCTAAATAGGTTGAACCAACATAATCGTTGCCTACATAAAGCGGCGGATTTGTTGGGAGGTCAGCATCACTATAATTGTTGCCATAATAGTAAGTAGAATCACTAATGTAAGCTGGCAATGAAGAGATCTCAATTGGATTTCCACAATATTCGCCCGGAATGGTTGGCTTACCGGCACACTCACAATTGTAAGTTATAGAATCTCGAATGGTGGTAAGGTCTCCATCATCGCAGGGTTGATAAACAAAATCACTAAACTCTGGGCAATAGGCCCATTCTAATGTAATATCAAGCGTAAATACCTGATTCGGATTGTGATAATCATTACCCGTTAGCACGATATAATAGGTAACTCCAGCCAATAAATTTAAATCATTTATTTTAAGCTCAAAAAAACTCGAGGTTCCCGTCTTGGCAGCAACAAGTGAAACAAAAGGACAGCCTACAAACACAAATATTCCGGACTTACCTGGGTGCGTAAGAGTTAAATCAATAATTTCATCTCTTGACGGTGTATAACTAAATACCACGTCTGTACCATTAAATGACCCGGCATAAGAATTCGTTTCAGCGGGAAAGTCAATATCGCTATAGTTATTTCCATACTTTGCCGTAGTGTCACTGGCATGAAATGGAAGCTCCAGAATAGGTAAAGGGTTAGCACATATCTGGCCAGGCGTGGTAGGCGTACCTACACAGTTGCATTCAGCATCTGTAATATCCGGAAAAGTCAGTGCATCGCCATCATCACAGCGTCCATTTATATTTAATTCCTGATCAGCACAATCAAACACTCCTGTTTCCCGCACCTCAATATGAAAATTCTGGGCAGCATAATTTAAATTTGGTGGGTTTGAATTAGTAGATACTACAAAAAAATAGGTTGAATCTGCCAGTAATGGTATTCCGCTAAAGGCTCCAAATCTTCTGGAGCTATTTGGATTGAAGATAGCATGAGTGCTTGTAAACTGGCATCCTTTAAAAATATACAATGAGAGATAATCTATTCTGCCCAGGTTTATATCAATCAATTGATCTTGGGTTGGAGTATAAGAGAAAACCACTTCATTGCCATTGATGTAGTCTACATCTATATGATTGCTTCTAATGTATCCAGGTATTGTGGGTGCAATATCGGCGGCACTGTAATAATTTCCATAAGGCTCCAGACTACCCTCCTGAATAAAAGGCAATCCATTTATTTCAATGGGATTTTCGCATACTGCACCTTCTACAGTTGCATCGCCTTCGCACTGGCAATTTGTATGATACATATCATTCAGGGTAGTTTCATCCCCATCATCGCATAGTTCACCAAAGTTTGCATTGGCGTCAGGACAGTCCTGAGTATCTTGCTGCCTAATATTAATCTTAAAAGTAGTATTTGCGCTTACACTTGCTGATGGTGTGGTTGCGAGAATATAGTATGTAACACCAGCTAGAATTTGAAAATTGGATACCTTAACATAACTAGTCCAGGTAGATTTATTAAAACCCATTGTAAAGGCAAAGGGACAGCCTTGGATGACATAAATAGCCATAGATTTTTCCAACTCTGTCAATTCAATTTCAACCAACATGGTAGTATCTGCCACGTATTCAAAAACAATATCTTTTCCGTTAGCCCAGGTCTTGTCCAATCCGTATGGTAAATCTGCCCAGGGGCCGGCACTGGGAATATTAGAAGACGAGTAATCATTAGAAAAATCTGCCGTATTGAGCTCGGCATAAAAAGGTAGTTCAGAAACTACAATAGGGTCGCCGCAAACATCGCCTACTGGTTGGCTATACGCCTGATTATTGATGAACAAACCAAGTAGCAGTAATACACTGTAAACTAGAATAGCCGGAGAATTAGAAAAAATACTTTTGCGAAATGACAGCACTGAAAACGCAGTGTGTTTCTTGGGTTTCATAAACTGGTTGGTTAAATGGGCAATGTGAGTTAAAGAATATTTAAAGGTAGATAAAACTGGCTTTGAATCAAAATGGATGGATGGGTTAAAGCGCACTAAAGACTGTGCACGTAGAAATAGAAAATATATAAGTCCACCGAAAAGAAGATAGGAGCCAGACTACGGGCAGAAAAAGAGCCTATGGATAAGAACACCCAACACCCGAACAAAGCAGCAAGTGGTGGAAGAATTGCTCTTTGTATATTCACATTACGAAAACATAACCTGTTAAAAAGCGACTGCTGGAAATTGCTAATAAGCGAACCTCTACATCAAGTATTGAGGCTATTTATGCACAGCCTACTCTGGGTGGTAATATTGATCTTTCTGAAAAACAGGAAAAAGTAGGAGAAAATCTTTAGGCACACCATAAATGATTAGCCTGTAATTACCTTCTAATTCCCACCCAAATCATTCCACACATTTTCAATATCAAAAGTGCCTTCGTAATCGCTTACATATTGTCCTTTCTCATTGTAAACTATCACTTGATTTGTGCATTTTTAAAGTGCTCCATGTTTTTTTCAATAACCTGAGTTTCATGTTGGCAATGATCACAGTCCGGGCTAAAGATCATAATAAGCAGAGGCTTATCCTTCTTCAGATCTCTATTGGTAAAAATCGTACTATCCGGAGCTGTCACAACCGAGAATTCAGGAATCGTTCCCTCATTAATATATTTAGGGAATTTCACTCCCGAGGTGCCGCTTTGCGCGAATCCGGAAACCCCAACCAACAAACAAAAAAATAGATATGCAGCCTTTTTCATCTTTATATTTTGCTGTAAAGCTAAAAAAGTGGAATTAAAAATGAATACCTGCAGTAGTTTTTTACGATTTTTTATCTAAAGCTGTAGCTGATGTGCCCCCGAAACATTCTGTGGATTACAATGATAATTTTATCTGGAATAGAATATATATTATGGCAGAGGGGATGATGTTTCTAGCAGCAGATCCAAAAAGAGAAATAGCCTTTACGTGATGTATATCGCACAGAGATATTATTTCTTCCATCTTCCCTATTTCATCAACAATTGCGTTATGCAATATTTTGCCCTAAATTCGCATGAATCCAATTGTGTCCGATGAAATTTCCATTCAGCTCTTCCAGGCTTTTTCTACTTTTCACAGTATTTATCTGTACAACTGCATTGCATGGCCAAACCATTTCAGGCGGCTCAGGTCACTCATTGGTGGTATGTAGTGATGGCCAGGTGCAATCATGGGGATGGAATAATTGGGGTCAGACTAACAACAATTCCATGACACCCGCATTTGCACACAATATAGAAAATGCTGTAGCAGTAGATGCAACGAGCATATCCTCAGTTGCATTACTCTCAGATGGAACTCTTATGACCTGGGGAGGAAACGATGTCGGGCAACTTGGTCTTGGCTTTCGAACTAGTAACTACGACGTTGATCCAACCGTTATTCCAAATTTTTACAACATAAAATCTGTTGAATGCGGAAGTTATTCTATGTATGCAATCGATTCTGCCGGAACCATGTATCGATGGGGAGATAATTTTACTTATACAGGAGGAACCTATGGTAGTGGAGGACATTCCAATTCTCCAATCGTGGTTACCCAAATACAAAATGTAAAAAAAGCAGCTGCAGGTGAGTATTTCGTCGCCGCGCTTTTAGAAAATGGAAAGGTATATACCTGGGGACATAACATTTACGGACAATGTGGCTTGGGCTATACCTCTGAAAATATATCAACTCCACAGCAAGTACCTAACCTGGACAGTGTTGTGGATATCGCAGCTGGTCTGAACCACGTACTCGTGAAAAAATCAGATGGTTCTATTTGGGCATGGGGTGCAAATACATATGGTCAGCTCGGAAACGGAACTACAACCTCAAGTTCATCACCGATTGAAACCCTTGGTCTGCCAGGCGTTTTAAAATTGGTCACTGCCGGTAATACTTCTGCGGCTATAACCGACTATGGTACCGTTTGGACGTGGGGCTCCTTCTTTTATGGCATTCTTGGAAATGGATCGTCTTCCCAAAATATAACCACACCACAAGAACTCAATTCTCTGGAATCAATTGTAGACCTTGGATCAGGACAAAATCATTTTCTTGCTCTGGACGCAGATGGACAGATGTACGCGTGGGGACGTAATAACGAAAAACAGTTAGGATTGGGAGTTCCAAATGTTACAATTAGCACACCCTCTCCCCTATCTGTAGGCTGCACTGTCGTTCCATACAATTATTTATTTGGGGGAGATAAAGTCATAAGTGGAAAGGTGTTTAGAGATACAAATTCTAATTGCTCACTTGATGCATCAGATCAGCCTATAACAATTCCTATTCTCGTAAAACTCATGCCTGGAAATCGCTATACATTTGCCGATAGCAATGGAGATTATTCCTTTCAGGTAGCAGGTGGCCAGGACTATACGGTTCAAGCAATATTTCCCGAAATCTATCAAAATCTTCTTCTGGATAGCTGTATATCAAGTTATTCAATAACTGTTCCCACCGATGGACCGGCTCTTTTTACCGGATACAATTTCGGACTTACCCTACAGAATTGCCCACTCCTTAAAGTAGACATTACAAGTACATCACGCAGAATTTGTAGCGAAAACACGACTATCGTTTGGTTTAAAAATTATGGCACCGCAGCGGCCGAAAATGCAGTTCTCACTGTTTCTATGCCTCAGAATATAGCCATTACAAATCAATATGCGTTTTATGATCATGAAGTTGATGAAAATGGAAACTACACATTTTATATAGGAACTATCGAACCGGGGGCAGAAGATTCTTTTGAACTGCGAGATACTACGAGTTGTTCTTATTCGCTTATCGGCTTGCGCGAATCAATGGAAGCGACTATTTCACCAAACAATTACCTCTGCGGTGGCATTGAAAATCCCGAATGGGACGAATCTTCCATTAGAGTAGCCGGAGAATGTATTGCAGACACCTTTGTGCGTTTTTGGATTTCAAATACAGGCGAACTCGCTTCAAGTGCAATGGCAGACTCATCTGATTTCAGAATTTACAATAACGATACACTCATCTATTCAGGTAAATACCTACTTGCACTTAATGACAGTATCGACGTGACCGTAGCAGCCACAGGATACCCCATTAGACTGGAGGCTGACCAAACCCCTTATCATCCGGGCAACAGTCGGCCGCGAGCATCGGTATCCGGATGTGGCGACCCTTTCTTCGTTACACACTTCGGAGAAATTGTAGATGATCTAGATTGGGAAAAATCAATTGACAACCAACCATTCAGAGCAGGTTTTGACCCGAATGATAAGCAAGTAAGTCCTGCAGGTTTCGGTACGGAAAGATATGTTACACCCGGCGAACCGTTGAAATATACCATTCGTTTTCAGAATACCGGAAACGATTATGCAGAAAAAGTGGTGCTGATCGATACCCTCTCTAATGACCTGGATATATCAACCATCGAAATCATTGCGGCTTCACATGCTTATAAAGTTCAAATTCTAAATGGAGAGACTAACAAAATCCTAAAATGGACTTTCGACAATATCTATCTCCCTGATTCTACTTCAGAACCGCTCGCGAGTATAGGATTTGCAAAATTCCGGATTAAGCCCTTACCAGGACTGCCCCTAGGAACGATTATAAACAATCAGGCAGGCATCTACTTTGATTTTAGCGAACCGGTGATTACCAACAATCCATGGATTGAATACAATGTGACTTCCCTTATCGGTGAACCCATTGAACTTATTGATTTTGAAAGCTGTGACAGCCTGCGCACCGGCACATCAGTATTAGACGATTGTGGTATATGCGACGAAATTGCTGCAAATGACAATACCACTTGTGATCCCAAAATAAGTGTCCATTTTTCATCAGATAGATTTTGTTCTGACAGGAATTTCACCATAAAGTTATATGAGCCGGGCACCACTACCCTCTTTCAAAGTGTGGGAGGACAATTGCAACCTGGAGCTACCACAGAGTTTTTTATCCAAAACGAAGGAATTTATGATGTCTTTATAGCAGTTAATGGCTTTCTGCAAAAAGGTTTTGCAAATGTGCATTTCACAAGAGCGGGTGCCGACATTTACATCAACAATCCAATCGTTGGCGATTTTAATAACACAAACTCAATCAACCTCTATGACCTGTCATTGTTGAGCTCCGCTTATGGTCTTATCCTCTCTAATTCAAATTTCAATCCATTGTATGATTTGAACTGCTCCGGCGGAATAAATATTTATGATGTATCTATTTTCTCACCGAATTTTGGAGCTTCGGGTGATGTGCCACCGCTTGTGGGTGAGTGATTGCGGAGGGGCAATGAAGTACGCCAATTTGTAATACTGGCTACGCTTTGTGAGCGCTTCCATAAAGTTGTTTAATTCGTAGTTCCTAATTATTCGATTCGCTTCATGGCACACGCACGAAGTTCGTAATTCGTAATTCACACATTCGTAATGGTACATCCTGACATTTATCGTCAGGATTCGTAATTCCTTTTCCCAACGACACACCTTGTCGCACCCACCCCATACTTTTGCATAAAAACAAATAGATATGGCCATGAAAATCAAAACAAAAATCATCAACAGCATTATAAAAGTGCATGAAGAAGCCCCCGACTGTGAAATGAAACCGGAGTTTCTAAAAACGATTCACGACGAACTTCGCATATTAAGCAGCTACTTCCAAACAACTAAAAATCAGGCATTATTTGTCGCAATAGTTTTTGGAATGAACTACAGAGGAAACACAGTAGATCTGAATGATATAGGCAGATTTCTTTATCGAAATCCAATAAGAGTTCCGGAATACAATGCCGTGGTCGGGCTTGATGAAATTCACAATAAGGTTACACCAATGTAGATTGTCGTTCTGTTTTTATTGCTCATTATGTAAACATACCCTGTTTTCATTGATGTG
>CAJDXA010000202.1_pt1 | contig 10645 bp, 10 predicted proteins | sample 7391711 | NCBI WGS metagenome assembly CAJDXA01 (sample SAMEA7055748, study PRJEB34461) | soil metagenome | biome: terrestrial ecosystem; feature: Peninsula; material: soil | place: Antarctica | collected 2016
CATGGTTTAAATATTTTTATTGATGTAATCGGCTAATTGACGATATAGGCTGCTGATCTGCTCATTATATCCAGCCAGAAAAGCTTCATGTTGATGGATGATCTCCCAATCACTCCTTACTGCGGGACCGGTTTGTGCCTGTTGGGGAGACATTTCCTTCACCTTCTGCGCAGTTTCGTCGATAAGCGGAAGTAAATGGTTGAAATTTAAATCGTGGTCTTTACATATACGCTGACCTATGGCGTAAAGAGCATTGGTATAATTACAGCAAAATACAGCAGCGATATGAAGAGAAATCCGTTGATCATCTCTTATTTCAGTTATTTTAGATGAGATGTATCCGGCTGCCTTTGTAATCATCCGGGTAACATCCGGATCTGAACCGGTAACGAAAACAGGGATTTGGGTATAATCCAATAGGGATTTGGGTATAATCCAATTCTTTGTTCCGTGAAAAAGTCTGAAGTGGATATAGCACACCATACCGATCAAAATATGGTTTGATAACTGTAGAAGATATGCTCCCCGAACAATGACATACGATGGTATGCCGGGAAATCAGATTTTCGATTTTATCGAGTACCGGGATGATGGCCTCATCTTTGACTGCAATAATGATCATATCCGCCTGCTCAAGATCTTGCAAATTCTGTGTGACTGATACATTTGCAGGTCTGCCAGACGATGGAATTTCACTTCTGTTGTAGATGGTCACTTTCAATTCCTTCGCATTCGCAAAGATGTAGCTAAGATGGCTTCCGACATTACCATATCCGATTAATCCGATATGAGAAATCGTTTCCTTCATGCCCTCTTTCCTCTGTACCGGATATAGATAGAGATAAAGAAACCTCCCATCATCAATAAGCTACCCAGCCAGAATAAATTGATGCCAGGAAATACTATGGCCTCAAGGACGATAAAATCACTGCGTGGCACATCCTCTGCTATCCGGATGGGATAAGTCTCCAGGTCTTGCTTTCGTTCACCAATTATAAATTCCATCTTACCTGTGGCAGGATCGATTTTTACAAAGTTAGCGGCTAAACCACTGCGGGGTCTGAAATCTCTTATAAAGTTGGGTTGGTTCTCACGAATTATAAACACGGGTTTCAGAACATCTGTTAGGATGCCTGCTTTATTACGAACCTCAAGCTCTGCCTGAACAGCTATATCGCCATCCTTGGCCTCATATTCTGGATGTGAAATTTCTTTTTCCAGGCTGGATAGCGTGATCGTATAGGGATCAAAAGGAATAGTTTGACCTTTTTCGAGCACAACTTTATGGTATTCCAGATCTTCATCCCTGGGATAGAGGTAATTAACAAAGCCTTCTCCCAGTCGGATCTTTATACGGTTCTTGTCCGACTTGGCCGGATAATGGACCACAAAGCGATTGTCTTTGATGGCCATAGTTGGTTTAGCCAGAAAAGTGGAATTCTTCTCAGGATCAATAACCAACACGTCTGCACTTACAGCTAAATCATCTTCTTCCCGGGTATAGTCCGGGTGATAGGATTCAAAATCAATACCCTTCAATAAAGCAATCTGGTTACGTAAGTATATCGTATCACCTATCGCAATCTGATAATCCTCATAGGGTAATTCTTTTTCTCGCTTTTGTGCTTCACTGACATTCATGATTTCCGGGGGTAAGGCGGAAATACTGGTGAAAATATCTTTCCCTATCCGGCGATCCGTCGAAGGGTTAAATGAAACTACCTCAGAAAAATCATTGGCATAAACAGAAGAAGGTTCAAGTTCAAATGAATCTACTCTCTTACCTTCCTCATCAATCTCAGTAAACCGGATGGAATAGAAACGTTGATTTCGGATCAGAGTATCTTTGTAATACTCGGCTTCATATTTACTCATTCGCATGGGAATATTCTTATAGAGTAGAATATTCTGATTTGCCATGGTTTCATCCTGAACAAGTTCCCTCATTACAAAGGGATTGGTCGAGATGTATGTTTTTTGTAATCCTGAGGCCATTATCCCCCAGATCATTATCCCGAAACCAGCGTGAGCTGTGACGGACCCCAATTTTTTGGCATTAAGCGAGAAGCCGCTAAAGAGGTAAACTATATTTGATACAAAGCCATATGTAGCTGCATAAATCAGTAATATATAGCCCAATCCTTGCCCTCCAACCCAACGTAATCCTATGTAAGCTAAAGGAGCTGAAATCAGGAAACTCACGAGTAAGTCACGACCGATTATCCGGAAGCGAGTTTGATATTTTTTTTCTCTGTAGCGGAGAAATTGAGCTGTCCCTGCCATCAGCCCAATCAGAACCGAAATCCAGAGCTGATACCGGTTATAGTGAGCGATAGGGTCCAGAGGTGTCGTACGATGCCAAGAGCTCAAGTCTTTTCCTGATATCGATCCGAATAGGTCGATTATTTTGTTAAAAACAGGGATACTGGTGGTAAATGTGATTAATATGGTGGATAGAATTAATACAAACGACCCCAGGTACATCCAGAATTCTCTGGACCAGAAGGGCTCTTCATCCTTATTCGAAGGAATGTGTCTGCCACGGGCATAAAAGATCCAAAGTCCCAGTCCAAGAAAAAATAGAATGAATGACAACAATTGTCCTTCCATTCCACTGGAAGTAAACGCATGCGCCGAGCTTTCACTGGTTAGCCCACTACGAGTAAGGAAAGTAGAATACAGCACCATAATGAACGAAAGCGCATACATCCCATATGTCATTTTGTAGGATCGTCTCACGCTCTTCGCTACTACATTAGTGTGTATGGCAGCTACCATGACTATCCAGGGAACCAGCGAAGAATTTTCTACGGGATCCCATGCCCAATAACCACCGAATGAGAGAGCTTCATAAGCCCAGGCACCACCCATCAGTATTCCTATGCCGAGCACACCACCGGCCCAAAGAGACCATTTGAGTGACGTATGGATCCATTCTGTATATTGTCCTGTTGCAATGGCACCACCGCTGATCGCAAAAGGTAAACTGCACAAAGCAAATCCAAGAAACAGGGTAGGCGGATGAATAACCATCCAATAGTTTTGTAGGAGAGGGTTAAGACCACGACCCTGAATCAGTTCGAGATAATTGGCATCAGCGAATATTGGAGAGGCATTCTCTGCTCGTAGTAGATTGAACGGAGAGCTGCCGATTTGCATATCTCCAATGACCAGCCCCAACACCATACTGCTTAGAAAGACCTGGATAAGTGCCATGATCCACATAGTGCTGGATTCCCATCGGGGTGACACTTTTATAAATATAACGCTAATAACAATCTGCCAGAATGTCCATAAAAAGAAGCTGCCTTCCTGATCTTCCCAGAAGGCTGAAAACATATACTTGGTTGGTAAATCATCCGAGACATGAGCCCAGACATAATTGTACTCATAATGATGATTCAGCATAAGCGTGAATAGCAGGACGATGGCCGCTATGATGGATATGCCATGGATGTAGAAACTATACCTCCCGATCTTTTTCCAGCTTTCCTTATCTTTTTGATCTGTATTCGACACTGCATAGGCTACAGCGCTGATTAGTGCAGCTACAAAACCAGTAATCACTAAATAATGACCTACTTTCCCCGGCCAGAGAAGTTCACCAATGTAATCGATATTTTCCATCATGATACTTTATTGCGCAGTTTCAGAACGGAGATAAATTTCTTCGTCTTTATACTTGGATGGGCATTTTAATAAAATGTCACTAGCCAAGAAATCATCGCCACTTAATTTCCCGGTGACTACGATTTGTTCGGACATCTCGAAATCCTGAGGTTTCGCACGGTTCATTATCACTTTTCGTGTTACTCCATCCTTATCGATGACATGGAAGGAAAAATAGTTTGGATCTTCTGCAGGATCGTAATAAATCTCCTTCTCCTTGGCCAATTCCCCTACAATTTTCACTTCGGTCCCACTGGCAGCTGCATCCTTAAAAGAAGCATACGTGGAAAAATCCTGTGAGGCAGAAAAAATCAGAGCCAGGGCAATACAAAGTATTCCAATAGCTGCTATATGTATCTTTTTCATTTTGTTCCTATTTATAATCCTAAATTATGCATCAAAGGTACTAAGATATTAGCTAATTGAGGTATTTTGTATCTGAAAATTGGCTGGATAGCTGTTAACGTCGGGTTAAGGTATTAGGAACCTCTCCCACCCGAAACAGGGATGTTTCGGTTCCTTCATCAAAGATGGATTTACCATCTTTGGACTTTGCTATGCTGCGGCTCCATTCAGTTATGCAAGTAGATATTAGGGCGCTTTGCTGTTAGGTATTACGACGATTATCTAGTAGATGTTAGCAGGCTTCACTGTTAGGTGTCAGGAGGCTTCATTTTTTGGTATGAGGTCTTAGATTTTAATCCTCCAACGCGTTCACTTCGGCGGATGAGAAGATCGGGTTTAAATTCCCCGACGTTCTGCGTCGAATGTCAAATTTCATTCGGTTTTGGTACCCTGAAGATTCTGTCACGGTGTTGTTCGTTTAGATTGCAATAGGTACGTTTCGCTATTAGTTATCGGTTATCCAACAAACAACTCAACCTCTTTAACGGTTATTCCATATATTCTTATAGTTGAAAATAAAGAAGGTAAGCTATATTGTGCTATAAACTACAAACCATGAAACCTAGTATAGAAATTAATCGTTTGTCTCTTATAATCGACAAAACACAACTGTCCATTCAACAGAGCGCCAAAGTACTCATATTGGGAGAATTACCTGTATTGGAAATACCATTCAAAGTAGGCCTTGTTGATATCAATTGGAGGGTCAAAGAAGGTGATCATATGCCTGATCGTATAAACCTGGTGACTGTAGGTGAACTGACAGATCCTGATTGGAAGGTGCGCACGAGAATGGATGTTTTCATTGGAATGGAATGGAATGATGATGTAAGTCAGCTGGGTGGATCACCACCATTTGTTTTGCAAGATATCCATCTTGGAGAAGAAAGTCATTTCTATATAGATAACCAGGAGGTTAATCTGACTCCAACGATTAATAGAGTGCTTATCGGAAAGAATGAATTCCTGTTGAAGACCGGTAGGACACAATTGATGCAAGGACTGAAAAAGATGTCTCATGATTTATTAGGATCGGATCTAATTTTAGATCTTATAACGGATCTTTTTTATCAGATCACTGGTGATTTTCGTGCCGACCAGGGGAGCATTTTGTTATCTGCAGCCTATGATCGCGATCATTTTATGAAGGTTGACGAAGCGCCTCCCTATTTATTCCTTAAAATCCCCACGACTGATCTGGAGTATTTTATGAATCATTTCAAGTGGCCACCTATAGAAGTGAAAGGATATGAGTTGGTTTTAAAATCAATTGAGGTTGTGGGTCCCAACAGGCTGATTATTAACATGAGTGAAATAACTAAAAATTGGGATATTGTATTGAATTTAAAACTTGAACTTCGTGACAATTCGATTTATCCTGTCGTCGAAGATATACAAGCCAATGGACTGGACCTATTGAAAAAAACCTTATTCAATATTCTGAAGGGATTGTTGATCAAGCAGGTAGAGAAAAAGCCGATTTCATTCGCGCAGATCTACGAGGGATTTAAAGCTGATTTTGAAAAGAAATATCCTTTTATTCAGATTCAGCCTGGTTTCAGTCCTTTTATGGATACAATTGAAGTGGACAAAATATCAACTGAGCTAATGGTCCACTTTATTCAAGAAGATCCAAACCTTCTGGGTTGAGGTAAGACCAAAACAGGTCAGCTAATTATTTGTTATTTGCTCCATTCGGTGCACGGTGCATTCAATTTTTGTTACGGATAAATTGCACTGAACGGGTTCCAAGGCTATCAACCAGTTGCAAGATGAGCGAATCAGTGGTTAGTTTCAATATAGGTATATTCCGCTCGGATTCCTGTTCATAGGGTATTAGATGTAGCTGTCCATCCTTGATGTAATAATTTCCTGCTTCTTCCTGTTCCCCCTCAAAATTGTATTTGGGATAATGAAAGTTTAAAAGAATACCATCTGGGAGTATATGTTCCTTATTATCGGACCCTTCCGTGATTTTAACAGCGTGCCATTGCCCTTCAATCAGTTTTTCTGACTGACTGTCGGTACAACTTAAAGTTACAACAATCAGTACTAAAACGCTCAATATAAACCTCAAATCACCTTAATTTTTAATGATAGAAATTATGTAGGAAATGATCTTCCAGAAGTATAAATATACAACCCGCAATGAAACCAATAGCCGCCAGCCAGGAAATATTTCGAACATACCAGATAAAACTGATTCGTTCCATTCCCATTGCTGCAACTCCGGCTGCTGAACCAATAATCAGCATACTACCACCAGTCCCGGCAGTAAAAGCTATAAAGTGCCAGATGTCATCATCGGTGTACATACTCATGGAGGCCGCTACAAGAGGAACGTTGTCAATGATAGCTGAGAATACCCCAAGGAGAATCGCCACATATTCGCGGCTTGGTATCATATGATCCAGCCATTCCGCGAGACGCTGCAGGATTTCGATCGATTCAAGAGCACCTACTGCCATTAGAATTCCCAGGAAAAAGAGAATACTTGACATCTCAATCCTCGATAAAGCCTTATGGGCAGAATAAAGATGCCGCCTTTCTTCTGTAAACTCTTCTTCCGGATGAATGTATTCCGAGACCAGCCATACAACCCCCAGTGAAAGCATCATTCCTACATAAGGAGGAAGGTGAGTCAGTGTTTTGAATATGGGAACAAAGATTATCATCGTCAGACCCAAAATCAACATTGTTTTGCTGGAACGTAAAGTTGGCAAATCTTCTTCTTCATCGTCTGAAGACTTGAGATTACCTCTAAACGGTTTGAGAAAACTGGCGACATAAGTGGGTACTGCCAAACAGATGATGGAAGGAATAACCAATTTTTCAATTAATTTGGCCGTAGAGACTTTGTCGCCTATCCATAACATGGTTGTCGTCACATCTCCAATAGGCGACCAGGCACCTCCCGCATTCGCAGCAATGACCACCATGCTGGCGTACCAGAGGCGGTCATTTTTATCCTTGATCAGTTTACGAAGTAAGGTAATTAATACAATGGTAGCGGTGAGGTTATCAATGATCGCTGAAAGAAAAAATGCCAAAATAGCAATGATCCAAAGTAACTTTTTCTTACTCTTGGTGGTTACCATATCTTTCAGGATCTGAAAACCCTGATGGAGATCTATAATTTCTACTATGGTCATGGCTCCTATCAGAAATACAAGGATTTCTGCGGTTTTACCCAAATGATATAACAAAGCTCCATTGAGCGTTTGAGGTTCAGTATGCACGGATACATCCAGGTGCCCTACTGATAATAGTGCCCAGCAAATGGCTGCCATTAGCAGTGCCGGAACTGTTTTATCTAATCGTAATGGATGTTCAAAAACAATGAGAACATAGCCAATTACAAAACAAGCAATGACAGCAGAAATCATAGTTCAGATAGTTTGTTAAGTTATTTTTCAGCGATATTGAATGCTAAAAATAGAAAAATTATATAAAATGGACTTTAATTTATCTAAGATCTGTTTCTCATTCAAAATTTTTACTTTTGCAAAGTATAAAAAAAACACATGGTATCCATTGGAAATATAGAAATTCCTGATTTCCCACTTTTACTTGCTCCCATGGAGGATGTTTCTGATCCCCCTTTCCGGGCATTGTGCAAGAAGCAGGGGTGTGATCTGTTGTATACGGAGTTTATCTCTGTAGAAGGATTGGTGCGCGATGCGGATAAAAGTCTACAGAAACTGGACATCTATGATTATGAACGGCCAATCGGGATTCAGATTTTTGGAAGTGATGAGAAACATATGCGCCAGGCTGCAGCGATGGTAGAGGAAGCTCGGCCCGAAATCCTTGATATTAATTATGGCTGTCCGGTGAAGAATGTGGTAAATAAGATGGCCGGAGCGGGAATTCTTCAGGATGTATCCAGGATGGTCTCTTTAACCAAGGCTATCGTAGAATCAACAAATCTCCCGGTTACTGTGAAGACAAGGCTTGGATGGGATGATGATACCAAGTATGTGGTGGAAGTAGCTGAACGTCTTCAGGATGTGGGCATCAAAGCAATAAGCATTCATGGACGTACACGGAAACAGATGTATAAAGGAGAAGCAGACTGGACTTTAATCGGAAAAATAAAGGAAAATACTCGGATGACTATTCCCGTGTTTGGAAATGGAGATATTGATTCCCCGGAAAAGGCGGTTGAATACAAGAACCGCTATGGCGTAGATGGAGTGATGATAGGACGTGCCAGCATAGGCAATCCATGGATATTCAGGGAAATCAAGCATTACATCAAGACCGGTGAATTTCATCATGCACCTACTATCGAAGAACGGGTAGAAGCAGCCCGTGAGCACCTCCGGTTTTCGCTGGAATGGAAAGGTGATCGCGTGGGAGTGGTTGAGATGCGTCGTCATTACACCAATTACTTTAAGGGACTTCCGGGAATTAAGGCCTTTCGCCAGCAACTGGTTACAGAATATGACCCTGCTACGTTGATGGGGATATTAGATGATTTGAAGGAGCACTACATTGGAAACGAAGCTCTGGTATAATACATAGAATGGAACGGATGTCGAAGATTCATTTGGAATCAAAAGAAAAATCTCTGCTGGAAAAGATTGCAACAGCAGTGAATGAGCTCAATACTGAAGCTTACGTAATCGGTGGTTTTGTACGGGATCGCCTCTTGGGTAGACCCAGCATGGATATCGATATAGTTTGTAAAGATGATGGGATTGAGCTGGCTCGCCGGTTTGCCCGGATTCATGATCTTGACTCCAGTCTCAAGCAGTACAGTAAGTATGGGGTTGCCATGGTAGCATGCGATGATTACGAAATTGAGTTCGTGGGAGCCCGCAAAGAATCTTATTCTTCGGATAGTCGAAATCCCGAGGTGGAAAAAGGAAGTCTTCATGACGATCAGCTTCGCCGGGATTTCACCATCAATGCTCTGGCATTTTCAGTAAAAGATACAGAGGAGACTAAGATCATCGATCCTTTCAACGGGATTGCTGATCTGGACCAGGGCGTGATCCGCACACCCACCGATCCGGATCGTACTTTCTCTGATGATCCACTCCGGATGATGCGTGCAGTGCGCTTTGCGTCTCAGTTGAATTTTAAACTGGATGAAGCAACTCAACGTTCTATCAGGGCGAATGTCCATCGGATTGAGATCGTGAGTCAGGAACGTCTTACCTCAGAATTTAACAAGATTCTTTGTTCGGACATCCCATCGGTTGGTCTGGCGTTGATGGAAACATTAGGTTTGATGCCCTATGTGCTTCCTGAATTATCCAAAATGAACAACGTGGAGATTATTCAAAATAAAGGTCATAAGAACAATTTTTATCATACCATTGAGGTAGTGGATAATGTAGCCAAGCACTCTGATTCACTTTGGCTGCGATGGGCTGCCTTATTACACGATATCGGAAAGCCCCGAACGAAGCGCTTTGAAAAAGATCATGGATGGACCTTTCATGGGCATGAGGTAGTAGGGGCACAGATGGTCAAAAGGATATTTAAGCGGATGCGTCTGCCGCTAGATCATAAAATGAAGTATGTAACGAAGCTGGTCCGACTACATTTACGGCCTATTGCACTCGTCAGCAGTGACACTTCCGATTCAGCTATACGGCGTTTGCTTTTCGACACAGGCGATGATATCGATGATCTTATGATTCTGTGTGAAGCGGATATCACTTCCAAAAACGAAGCCAGAGTAAAGACTTATCTGAATAATTATAAAGAGATTCGGCAACGCCTCATTGAAGTGGAAGAAAAAGATCAACTGCGCAACTGGCAGCCTCCCATCGACGGACAGTTGATTATGGATACTTTTGGTGTTAAGCCAGGCCCCCAGATCGGGGATATTAAGACCACTATCCGTGAAGCTATCCTGGAAGGAGATATTGAAAACACATATGAGGCTGCTTATGCGTTTATGTTAAAGGAAGGTGAGAAATTGGGCTTAAAGCCCGTCAAATAAATAATATTGAAAAATGAAATATTGGATTGTACTTTTAGTATTGGGAATAGCAGCAGGCTTATTCTCCTGTGAGGAAAAACAAAAGCAGCAGAATGTTGACTGGGTTAGCGTGGATGATGGAATCATTCAGGAATACCTGAAAGAGCATAAAATCACTGCTGAGAAACATTCCAGCGGGATCTATTACCGGATCACCAAGGAAGGCAATGGACAGCATCCGAATGGGACCAGTATCGTAAGAGTCAAGTATAAGGGCTATATGTTGAATGGTGATGTTTTTGACCAGCAGGAATCAATTGAATTTCCATTAACCAACGTAATACAGGGATGGCAAATCGGAATACCGCTCATCTCAAAAGGCGGCAGTGGCCAACTTTTTATTCCTTCTTACTATGCCTATGGAAGGCAAGGAAATCGTGGCATCCCACCTAATACTGTATTGATTTTTGACGTGAGCTTGCTGAATTTTTGATTTCAGATAAAAACTAAAATTTGAGTCCAATCCAGGAAACTATGCGCCGTTGACTTTACCGGTAGACTGACCCATTTAAATATACGAATTATTGATTGCGTTTTTTCTCTATGAAAAATGTATATTGTCTTTGTTATGGG